>Ga0074195_1000894_pt1 | contig 49211 bp, 50 predicted proteins | sample EPASupsiteHSE623_FD_64525 | JGI IMG/M metagenome (GOLD analysis project Ga0074195, IMG submission 64525) | Bioremediated contaminated groundwater from EPA Superfund site, New Mexico - Sample HSE6-23 | ecosystem: Environmental > Aquatic > Deep subsurface > Groundwater > Contaminated ...
CGGCAGCCGGTAGGCATATTCTCCAAAAACCGTTTTTATAGCTGCTGTTTCATTCCGGTCGTTTACAGGTGTTGAGGTTCCGTGTGCATTGATATATCCAATTTCAGCAGGCTTTATTCCTGCATCTGCTATGGCTAACTTCATACATTCGGCAGCACCCTCGCCCCCCTCGGCTACCGCCGTAATATGATACGCATCATTGGTACAACCGTAGCCGGCAATTTCTGCAATAATATCGGCACCTCTGTTCACCGCATGGCTTAATTCCTCCAGGATCAAAACACCCGCACCTTCTCCCAGAACGAATCCGTCCCGCTTGCAGTCAAAGGGCCGGCTGGCTGTGTGCGGATCATGATTTGTGGTCATTGCTTTCATTGAACAAAACCCGGCCATGGCAAGCCTGGTCAACGCAGCTTCCGCTCCGCCGGCAACCATAACATCTGCGCCATTGCGCTGGATAATCTTATAAGCATCCCCTATCGCATTAGCGGATGACGCACAGGCAGAAACAGTACACTCTGAGAACCCGGTTAATTTATACTTTATGGCAATAAGCCCCGCCGCCATATTAGGCAGCATCATGGGCACAAAGAAGGGGCTAACCCGGTCCGGTCCCCGGTCCAGCAATATGGCATGCTGGTTTTCAATTGTTTCCACGCCACCGATACCGGTGCCAATAATCACGCCGGCCCGCTTGCGGTTAATTACGGCAGCATCAAGGCCTGAATGGGAAAAGGCCAAACCGGTTGCAGCCACTGCATACTGGGCAAAACGGTCCATCCGCTTGCTTTCTTTTTTATCAATAAATCTGCTTACATCAAATTCTTTTATTTCTGCACCAATCTGCGTAGGGAGATCCGCTACAGAGATCCGTTCAATCGGCGTAATTCCCGACTTTCCCGCTTTAATAGCCTGCCAAAATTGTTCGGCACCTACTCCTAAGGAAGTCACCGCTCCCATTCCGGTAATAACGACACGTCTTTGCATACTAATCTCCCTTCAAATTTACTAGTCTGAAATCATGCATTAAATGTAGCATATTTATTTCTGCAAAAATGAACAACTATTGCTTTCCTTTGAAAAAACAAAAAGCAGCCTCCTCAAGCAATTAAGAGGACGGCTGCTTATCGGCTACATCAAAATGCAAGTAATCGGGCAGGATTTGCAACTGTTAGTTGATAAATTTGCCGGTCGGTTATTCCGCACTGCCTCAATGCAGGAATAACAAAATCAGTAAGACGGCGATATCCTTCCCCGCCGCCGCGGCGAGTGGCCAGCTTTGTAAATACGTCATTGCCAATAACCAGTTGTTCTGCATACCCTTCCTTAATTAACGTTACTAATCCGGATAAAGCATACCAGTCCGGGTATTGCACCATTCCCAGCGGCTCATCATCCGCCTCAAAGCCAAACGGAGTAAAAGAAAGAACAAAACCTTGCTGAAGCAGTTCCCGGTGAAGCTGTAGATCAAAGGGAATCCTCCCCGGATTGCTTACCAGCTCCTCCAAAGTTAAAAAACCCAGCAGCAGTTGAATATGACACAAAATGGTCCTCTCTGGAATACAGCCTCCTTCAATCAGCGGCCGCACTACATTTTGCCGTACCTCCTCCGGGGAAAGGTCAAGACCGAGATGCACCTGCAGCGGCATTTTTGTGTCACCGGCAACGAACGCCGCTGCCCGCAAATAGCTTTCCAGCTGCGCTGTATACACTTCATAAGCAGCTTTAATATGTCCGGGAAATATTCCGGTGTCACCAATACCCTGCTCAATTTCACGGCGCAAAAAGCTGACATATTCTTCATACGTCATGGTCCGGTACTGCTGGGGCCAGGTATATTCAGCATATAGTCCGGTAGAGACAATAATATGTACTCCCGCAGCAATGCTAATGCGGCGCAGAGCAAGCACATCTTCTGCTGCACTGCGAATACCGGGGGCACTGACTTCAAGAATTGCACTGCCTCCTCCCTGTCTAAATTCCAATATTTCGTCAATCATCAGCTGTTCGTCATCTAATTTCATATTATCGGCAGACAAGGCAATATTATGGCGCAGAAAAGAGCGGTTTTCCAGCGTCAGCTTTTCGTCCGGCTGTACTAATCCCCTGTCCCGGACAACTCCTATTCTCCGGACGCGGTTACGAAACATGGAGCAGTCAGAAAAAATGTGTTCATGCATGGATGTGAACCCCAGCTCTTCCGGTGCGATAGGACCGCAAACCGTCATGATTTTCGGCGACATAGTTATCCATCCTCTCATTGCCATCTTACAGCTTTTCAACAAAACCAGCTCATTGATCTGCTGTACATTCGCTCTATCATATGCATTGACAGTGGATTGAAGACCAACACTACGATTCATAGCGGTTGCAATTGCCTAGATACAAAACGTAGCGGACATGATACTATATTGACTAAACACGTTCACGTTAATGATGTTGACGGGAGGAATCAAAAAAGCATGACAACCGTGAATTGGGGAATTCTTTCAACAGGTACGATTGCTAAAAAATTTGCAGACACTCTTAATCATTTACCGGACAGCGGAAAGCCGGCTGCAGTTGCGTCCCGCAGCACGGCTGGAGCAAGGCAGTTCGCCAATGAGTACAGCATCGCCAAAGCGTATAGCTCCTATTACGACTTGGCCTGTGACCCTGAGATCGACGTTATCTATATTGCTACCCCCCACTCGATGCATTACGACAACGCAAAACTTTGCCTGGAAAACGGCAAGCATGTCTTATGCGAGAAATCGTTTACCGTCAATGCAGTTCAGGCTGCTGAATTATTTGCACTGGCAAAAGAAAAAAATCTCTTTATTATGGAAGCCTTTTGGACAAAGTTTCTCCCGGCCTATCAATTACTGGCTAAGACACTGGCCGAAAAGACGATTGGCGATATTACGCATTTCCGGGCACAATACGGCTTTGCTCCCACCGGAGCAAGATATATAAGAAAATTCGATCCGCAGCTGGCAGGCGGTGCTCTACTGGATATTGGCGTCTACGCAGTCGGCGTGGCCGCGATGCTGCTGGGTTATACCCCCAGGGAGCTTCACTCAAGTGCATTGCTCGGCGAATATGGCACCGATACCTTTAACAGCATTATGCTTACCTATGACCAGGGTCCAACTGCTCATTTAATTACGACCATTGGTTCGGTCATCGAACCTCAGGCCGTAATTTTCGGTACCAAAGGTCATATTGTCCTGCCAAACTTTACCGCTTTAACTGCCTATCGGGTCTCAATCGACAACCAAGCAGCCTATACGGTGAATGCCCCTTTTCTTTATAACGGCTTCGAGTACCAAATAAAAGAAACCGAGCAGTGCTTGCTGAACGGCTTGCAGGAAAGCTCAATTATGACTCACCAGAATACACTCGATGTATTATCGCTAATGGATAAAGCCCGCTCCGGCTGGGGGCTTTCCTTCCCCTGTGAGCTGTAAAAAACCACCTTGCCAAGCGCTGCCGTTCTTATCCGGCCTACTTAGCAAGGTGGTTTCATTTCTTTATGTCTATGCCGGCTTAATTAGCAGCCTGTAAACGCCCCGGACAGGTGCATTCCCAGTTTTCAGGAGCCGTCACCTGCCTGCCCCGTTCCAGGAAAAGCACTTCATGCCCTAAAGCCCTCGCTTCTTGTGGATCATGAGTAACTAATACAAAGGGAATATTCCACAGCTGCTGCATATTTTTCAGCTCCGCCTGCAATTCCAGACGCGTATTATTATCCAGAGCCGAAAGCGGCTCGTCTAAAAGCAAAATATCAGGTTCAGCCATTAGGGCCCGCGCCAAAGCGACCCGCTGCTTTTCACCTCCCGACAACTTATCGATAAAACGTTCTGTCAACTGGTCGATTTTGAGCAGTCTGAGCAGTTTTTTATATAACTCCTGTGCCTTTGCATCGCCCTTGCGTACACCATACCAAATGTTCCTGTGCACATTCATGTGCGGAAACAGCGCATAGTCCTGAAACATATACCCTACACGGCGTTTATTGGGAGGCACGAATTCATTCGTTGCCGAATCATACAACGGCAAATCCCGGTTAGTAATCATCCCGGAATCAGGTTTTTCCAGCCCTGCAATGCAACGAAGAGTGGTTGTCTTGCCACATCCGGAAGGTCCGAACAGAACTAGAATGCTGTTCTCCACAGAAAATTTGATTCTCAGTTCGAAGTCTGACAACTGTTTCGTTATATCAATATGCAGCATCAAAACAGTCTCCTTCCGGCAGAACTTCCATCTTTCGTCTTCGACCAGATATTTAGCCAGAAAATCATTGAAAAGGTCAGGACACTAATGATGAGCACATACAGCCCTGCGAGTGTTAAGTTGTTGGATTCAGCAGCAAAATAAATAGCCAGCGGCAATGTTTGCGTTTTGCCCGGAATATTTCCTGCTACCATAATAGTAGCGCCAAATTCACCTAATGCCCGGGAAAATGACAATACCAGCCCGGCAACTAACCCCGGCCAGGAAAGCGGTACCGTAACGGTCCAAAAAACCCGCCATTCGTTAGCCCCCAGCGTTCGGGCAGCATCTTCCAGCTTGCTGTCTACACTTTGAAAAGCAGCCTTCGCACTTTGATACATCAGAGGAAAAGCCACTACCGCCCCTGCCAATACAGCCGCGTAAGGAGTAAAAATGAGCTGCGTAGCAAAATGCTCTCCCACAAACTTCCCTACCGGACCGTTTTTCCCAATCAACAGCAGCAGCAAGAACCCGGTCACCACCGGCGGCAATACCATTGGCAGGATAAATAGGGCCTCAACAGCCGCTTTGCCCGGGAAGCTCAGCGTTTTCATGGCATACGCCGCCAGCAGCCCAAAAGCAAACACAAATACAATCGACGCAACAGCTACTTTCAGAGACAATACTACCGGCTGCCATTCAATCATCGTTTCCATCGTCTATTTCCCATGAGCCGGACGGAATCCGTTTCAGGAGCGCCGATACCAAAACGGGGCACTTTCCTTATATCCTGAAAAGAAGCGATAACCATTTGCGCTCCCCCCGATCTCACATCATATTATTTACTCATTACAAAACCATATTTTTCGAAAACAGCTTTACTCTCCGTGCTAAATAAGTACGCTAAAAAAGCCTCGGCATCTTTCGCTTGTTTGGAGCCGGACAGTACTGCCGCAGGATAAACGATCGGCTGATGAGATCCTTCCGGAGCAGCAGCGGCTATTTTAATCTTATCACTTGATGCAGCATCTGTCTTATATACAATGCCTGCCTCTACATTGCCTGTTTCCACGTAGGCCAGCACGGTGCGGACATCTTTAGCAAAGACAACCTTATCTTGTACCTTGTCCCAAAGCTGCAGCTTTTTCAGCACTTCCTGCGCATATTGACCGGCAGGAACTGTTGCCGTCTCACCTAGTGCCAGTTTTTGAATTCCCTCTTTAGTCAAGTCTTCATATTTCGTGATTTCTAGTTTTGAATCTTTAGGCACAACAACAACCAGCTTATTTTCTACCAGATTTTTACGGGTTGTTTTATTAACAAGATTTTTCCCCTCTAGATCATTCATTTGCTTAGGAGCAGCTGATATGAAAATATCTGCGGGAGCACCCTGCTCAATTTGTTTTTGCAGCGCACCGGAAGCGCCCAGGTTATAAATCAGTTTTACATTCGGATTTTTTTCCTGATAATTTTTCTGGATTTCCGCTAATGCATCCTTCATGCTTACCGCTGCAGAGACATTCAACTCGATATTCTGTTTAGGAGCAGGAGCATTCTGAGCTGACGGCGTACTGCCGCCGCAGCCGGCTACGATAAGAGCCAATGTGAGTAAAACACCCAGGAACAACGAAAGGGTTCTTTTCATTTGATCTTCCTCCTTTATATGTTAAAACAAGAATACCAAACATAACTGGACTAAAAAGAATATATCGTAGCTTTTTGCATAATAGATATGAAAAAAGCTACACTTTTGCTACAAATAGCTAAGTCTAGCAGCTTCCTCGCTGGTTTAATTTTCACATAAACAAACATAAACTAACAAAAACTATGTTGGCTTAATTATAATACTTGTTGTATGATATTGGCAAGAAGATTTTTATTCGAGGTGCCGCCATGAGTGATACTAGCTCCTATACACCGGAAGAGGTTGCCAATATCTTAAAGATCTCCAAATATACGGTTTATGAAATGATCAAGCGTGGTGATCTCGCAGCCTACCGCATCGGGCGCAAAGTTCGTGTACAAGCTCCGGATCTTGACAATTATATAAAAAAATCCAAAGGGACCTCCCCTGCAGCCATATCCAAGCAAGTGGATTCGCCTCCGGCCACTCAGGAATCCCTTATCATTTGCGGTCAGGATGTCGTTTTGGATATTCTCACACGGCATCTGGAAAGAGAATTTCCGCAAATTAAGTTTTTGCGCAATTATGTAGGCAGTATGGATGGCCTGCTTGCACTTTATCGCGGCTTGGCCAATGTTGCCACTGCTCACTTGTGGGACAGCGATACTGGAAAATACAACAGCCCTTACATTCGCCGTCTTCTGCCTGGCCATAGCGCACTGCTTATTAATCTCGTGCACCGCAATGCCGGCTTCTTTGTCGCCAAGGGTAACCCCAAGGCTATTTTATCCTGGAAAGACTTAACCAGACCGGATGTGCGCATCGTAAACCGCGAATGCGGTTCAGGCGCGAGAGTCTTGCTGGACGAGCAGTTAAAAAGCCATTCCCTTCATATTGCCGACATACAGGGATACTCGCATGTGGAAATGAGCCATTTGGCAGTAGCCAGCACAGTTGCGCGCGGAGATGCCGATGTAGGCATTGGCATTGAAAAAGCTGCCCAGCAGGTACAGGGCATTGATTTTATTCCTTTACAAGCGGAACGTTATGATATTGTGATTCGCAAGGCAGACGCGGACAAGCCGCTATTTCAGGCACTACTTGCAGTCTTGCGCTCCAAAGCCTTTATGAATGAAGTGCAGGGAATCGGCGGATACAATTTATCCCAGACAGGCCAAATTGTCGACGAGGTCTAATTTAACACGAACCCGTACTGTTATTCAGCAGTACGGGTTCTCTTTTTTAACCAGAACAAGCTTGTGCTGTTTTTGATTGTTTTAAATAAGCATCAATAGCAGTTGCTGCCTTCTTCCCGGCCCCCATTGCTAAAATTACAGTAGCTGCACCGGTAACTATGTCACCCCCGGCAAAAACTCCCGTTCGACTTGTCTTACCAGTCTCTGCAGCTATATTGCCTCTTTTATCTACCGCAAGGCCTGGTGTTGTTGCTTGTAGTAATGGATTAGGCCCCTGTCCGATAGCAATAATGACTGTATCCACTGCCAATTCGGCTTCCGCTCCTGGTATTTCAACCGGCCGCCGCCGCCCGGAAGAATCCGGTTCCCCTAGCTTCATACACAGGGTTTTGAGGCCAGTTACCCAGCCCTTAGTATTACCGGTGATACTAACCGGGCTGGTTAACAGCCTCAAACCCACACCTTCTTCTTTGGCGTGATGAACCTCTTCCCGCCTGGCCGGCATTTCTTCTTCCGATCGGCGATAGACGATATATACCTTTTGAGCACCCAGGCGCAGTGCAGTTCTGGCAGCATCCATTGCTACATTGCCGCCTCCGATTACTGCTACATGATTTCCTACGTGTATCGGTGTTTTATATTCAGGAAATTGATACGCCTTCATCAGATTACAGCGCGTCAAAAATTCATTAGCCGAATAAACTCCGTTTAGATTTTCACCTTCCATGCCCATAAAATGAGGCAGGCCCGCACCTGTGCCAATAAAGACCGCATGAAAGCCTTCCTCATCTAGCAGTTCATCAACGGTAAAGGTCTGTCCAATTACAGAATTAACCACTATCTCAACGCCGAGCTTGCGCAGATTAGCAATTTCTGCCTGAACGATATCCTTAGGAAGGCGAAATTCGGGAATACCATACATCAGCACGCCACCAGGAAGGTGCAGGGCTTCAAATACAGTAACCTTATAACCCCGTTTCGCCAATTCGCCGGCAACGGTAAGACTTGCCGGTCCGGAACCGATAGCAGCCACTCGCTGCGCATCAGCAGCAAATTCTACTGCATTCAGTACTTCACCATGAGCGCGAGCATAATCAGCTACAAAACGTTCCAGTCTGCCAATACCAACCGCTTCTCCTTTCTTTGCCAGAACGCAGTATTTTTCGCATTGTTCTTCCTGTGGACAAACTCGGCCACAAACAGCGGGCAAAGCGTTAGTACTTTTAATAATAAGATTGGAGCTTTCTATATCGCCTTGTTTTATTTGATTGATAAATGCCGGTATATCAACTTCAACGGGACATCCCTTGCGGCAAGGAGCTGTTTTGCACTGCAGGCAGCGGCGTGCTTCCAGGATAGCATCATCATCACTATACCCTAAAGCCACTTCGCTGAAGTTCTTATTTCTGACCGCCGGGCTTTGTTCAGGCATTTTGGTCTTCCCTAATGCGAATGACATTGGCAGCCTCCTTGTTCTTTATCTTTATACATCTGCTGGCGGATCATAAGCCCTGCAAAATCAACTTGATGAGCATCAAATTCGGGGCCGTCAACACAGGCAAATTTATTTTCATTCGCCACCGAGACACGGCAGCCGCCGCACATGCCTGTCCCATCTATCATTATGGGATTCAGGCTAACAACCGTATATATACCATACGGCCTTGTCACTTCTGCCACGCTGCGCATCATTACTACCGGGCCGATAGCAATAACTTCTTTAATGTCTATCCCCGATTGAATTAACGCTTTTAGCGGGTCAGTGACAAAGCCCTGCTGACCCTTTGAACCGTCATCTGTAGTAATATATAGCTTATCACTAACAGCAGCCATTTCTTTTTCATAGATGAGTATTCCTTTGGAGCGGGCTCCAATAATGGAAATTACTTGATTGCCTGCTTCCTTCATCGCCCGGGCAATGGGATAAACCGGCGCGATGCCGATTCCCCCGCCAATGCAGACAACCACTCCCTTTTTATCCACATGAGTTGGTTTTCCTAATGGGCCGGCAAAATCCAACAGGCAGTCACGCTCTTCCAACATTCCCAGCTTACGGGTTGATGCACCAACTTCCTGAAAAATAATGGTGACAGTTCCTTTTTCTCTGCTGTAGTCGGCAATTGTTAAAGGGATTCGCTCGCCCTGTTCATCAATTCGTAAAATAACAAATTGACCAGCCTGTGCCTTTTTGGCAATTTGCGGAGCTTCTATTTCAAACAATTTCACTTCTGGCGCCATTTCTTGTTTCACAAGTATTCTATACACAGTATCTCTCCTCAACCGATGATATGCCCATATTTACATCTGACAATCCGCTTCTCATATTGTCAGGCTGCTATTGTGGAATTTATTTAGATTATAGCCCCTGCATAGTAGCAGAAATTCAGTCTGCACCTTGACGCTGCCTCTCATAAGAAACCGCCGGAAGCCCATATCCTCTTTCAGCACTCCGAAGGCGCCCTCTACCTGAATAGAGCGGTTCACGCGTAATAAAATGCCTTCCTTACTTTGAATGCGAACCTGCATTTCTTGGCTCTGCCTGAGAAACGTTTTCGAGATATGCAGATTTTTGCTCCTCTCTTCCAGCGGCTTTTTACTTGCTCCCTTGATGCACTGCGCCTTATGCTGGCAGTCGGAGCACTGCGTGCAAGTGTATACAGTTGTTGTGATAGCATAACCAGCCTTTGATCGAGTCTTTTTTTCATACGCTGCCTGGATGGGGTGGCCCCCATGACAGTGACATTATCACAAGTTAAACACAATCATCGGCAAGACCAGTTGATATATATTTCCGCCTGTTGTATAATTTTGATGTAATTTTTGTGTTTTCACAAACTTGATTTTACAATGGCTCCCGGTTACTACTGGTTGCCATTTTTTTGTTTTTTTAGTGCGATACCCCCTTATTTCCTAATAGCTTCTGCTAATTTACAGTCTAAAACATTTCCTTTGTTAGTTTTTCTGTCGACTGGTTTGCTTTTTTCATTGTCACAATAAAAGCTATGATTGCAAAAATAATCAAAACAGCAGCTGATAGTTCACATAAAAATCTATATGATTCAATCCCTGTAATTGTTCTTATCGTAAGCTGAACAAATGGAGCCAGTAAAAATCCAATATGAATCCCACTGGTTACAAAACCATACGCAGCATCTCTATGCTCTTTTTCAACCTTTTGTGATGTTAAGTTCAGAATATAAGGTGTAAGCATTCCGGAACCCAATCCAATTAGAAGATTGGCAACAGATTGCGTTTCAAAGGAATGTGTAAAAGCCATAATGATATAGCCAGCGGCAAAAACAGCTACAGATATAGAAACGATATATTCTTTTGTTTTTTTGTATACTTCTGGAAAAACTGCACCAGATAGGATACTGGCACCTCCCGGTAAACAAATTGCTATACCAATCATTCAAGGCAATCCAATATTTTCTGTAGTCATAAACAATGCCATATTTTCAATGTTAAAGGCAAAGAGTATCCAGTTAACTGCCATAAAAGCAACTAGGACATATACAACCTTAGGAATATTTTTGCTTGGCAAATGATTTGCCACTGCAGCCTCCTGCAATACAGGGGGAGATTTGGGCAATCCAAATATTGCAATAACCATGATAATAAGGCACACAGAAAAACATAAAAAGGGATAATTCCATCCAAGAAGTAAAATAAAGCCCACAGCTATACTGTCAAGTACATTGGCAATGTTAGCTACACTAGTCGCTAAGCCGAGCATCCTTTGCCTCTCAGTACCTGTAAAGTATTGTGCAATCATTGCATTTGGCAAAGGTAGTACCAGTCCAACTCCAATCCCTGTAATCAGTCGGGAAATTAGAATCTGATTCATAGTCTGAGCTAAAAAAGGAGCCATACCTGCAATACCATAGATCAAGAGTCCCCCAATTATCAGGCTTTTTTTATCGTATTTCTTAGCTAATTTTCCTGCAACTACGCTCATTGGAATTGATGTAAAAAAAGGCATAATAACAATTAATTGCAATTCGAAAGTCGATGCATTAGGAAATGCTGCTGCTACCGAGCCTAAAATAGGAGCAACTACGGATAGTTCATATATCCATACAAATGGTATTAATAGCATTGTAAAAACATTAAAATTTGATAACTTTAAGTTTTCCATGTGTCCTCCTGCTATTTATATTAGTTCGAGATTAAAGCCCCCCTACTCAGCGTCTTTATTTGCAAATTAACCTTACTCTTTTCAACAGAACATGATACAAAATTTCAGATTTTATGGCATGCAAAACAGACGCAGCAGCAGTACTGATAGAAACCGTATGCTGCTGCGTCTGTCTTAGGCTTAACGAGATTGGTTAACGAATCGGATTTGCCGATTCGTCTGATATAATATATATTTAAAATCCACCGTAGGGATACACTCTGTCTGGAACTGGGTTAAGATCAGCTTCGTCGATCTCAGCAACACAGCGGACCATAGAGCCATCGCCCAGGTACCAGCGGAGCGGGAAGCAATAGAATCTGAACCGCTTACCGGAAACTTTATCCAGGTCGCCACCAAGGTTTTCAACGCCAACGATGCCGTGACCCAGCATGTACTTATGGCAGGGCTCCCAGGTGCCCCAGCAGCCGACCGCTTCCAGCTTACCGAATTTCTTATTATATGCATCTTGACCATGAACTTTGATGTAGATTTCTTTATCAAATTCGGCATATGCTTCCATACCAAACTGTTCAATGTACTCTTCGGTGATCGGTTTACCGGATGCACCAATCAGGTTCATACGGGTCATACCGTTGTTGCCCATAGCGGTATGGAGAGGATGGTCTAGAGCCTGGCTATCCATAGCAACGCACTTAACCTTGTGATCTGCAAACCACTTACCGGCATCAATGCCGGTACCGCAGGAGTAATGATAATACTCCTTCGAGTCATCAAACTTGCGATGCATACCGGTGTTCAGGCAAATAATCATGCCTTCTAATTCACTAGGCTTGATACCTACTTTTTCGCAGGCAGCTTCAAGATGCTTCGGCCCGATCAAACCCCAGCGCTCAATCTCGATGGGTAGACAAACGGCATCGCCGGTATATGCATCAACAGGCATTTCATGAGTGTAACGAGCTCTTCTACCGTCGAATTCAGTCTCCATAACATGACGGGGAGCGTCGCAGTGCGTACCAGTGTGCATAGTGCAGGTGATCTTCTGCGTCAGAACGCCGCCCTTAGCCATCGTGTGCGCATTATCAATTACTGGTTTGTCAAAGTAAGGCCAGCGGGGAATCTCCGCGCTAAAGGGGTGTGTTAGATCAACAAATACTTTCTTACTCATTAAGATAAACCTCCTGGATTTTCTTTTAATTTTTTATTCTAAAAAAGTAACTTTTCGAGATTTCACAACAGACATTTTACATCCTAATTGGCCAAAAATCTTAAAGACTTACAGTCGCAAAATGCCTTCCTTGTTTATCAGCAAGCCCAATAACCGCCTTCAACGGCAACATTTGCGCCAGTCATAAAATCGCTGGCGCTGGAAGCAAGGAAAATACACGGTCCGACAAAATCTTCCGGCTCACCAAGACGGCCAATCGGCAGGCGCTTTAAGAAATTCTTATAAACAGCACTTTCCGGATCAAACATCCACTCCGTTAAATCTGAACGGAATACAGTTGGATTAATGGTATTAACATTAATTTTATATTTTTCAGACCATTCACAAGCAAGTGACTGCGCCATAAGGTCAATACCAGCTTTAGCTGTACAATAGCCGGTATAGCCGGCCATACCGTTTTTAGAACGGGCCGAGGATACCAGAATCACTTTTCCGCCCTTACCTTGATCTACCATTTGCTGACCAACGTATTTACAGAACAACCAAGTTCCCTGCACATCAGAAGACATAATTTTTTGCCACTCACCTAATTTCTGATCCAAAATGGGCTGCGCATGATTATATCCTGCCGCAGTGACTAATACATTGATTTCACCGAATTTGGCAACTGCATCCTTTACATTCCTGATAACATCAGCCTCTACTGCAGGATCGCCAGTTGAATAACCGCATTCAATGCCCTGTGCTTTCAATTCGGTACAAAGAGCTTGACACTTATCATCACTGCGGCCTGTAATAAAGACTTTCATTCCTGCCAGGCCATAGCCGAAGGCAATCGCTTTTCCCAAAGCTCCCGTAGCACCTGTAATGACCGCTACTTTCCCTTCAACATCGAATAATTTGTTAACAAACTGCTTATTAAGCATACCACTCGCTCCTCTATCCGTATTTTCTAGAAACCAATCTAATAACTAATGACAACTAAAACTGTAGCTACCTGATTTGTTTCGTTTATCATCTCACGGCCTTCATTAGGTCCAATAAATATAGAGTCGTTCTTTTTAAGAACAAATGTCTCTGTTTTCGATTTTACTGTGATTTCTCCGTCAACAACGAAGTATATCTTCTCTGTCGAAGAATCTTCATAAGCATACTCAGCTCCTCCACCAGGTAAAAAATAGGACATCCCCATCCAGAATTTTGTTGCACCCGTTTCTTCTGTGCCATGCAGCTTCATTGATCTCATGTCAAAATGCTTAGGTGCAAGATACGGTTTAACAGCAGCTAGTTCAACTTTTTTCATTAAAATCTCCTCCATTTTTTTAATATTGTCAGGCTACATTACTACCTACCTGCATGCAATACTAAACTGCCATTTCCTTCAGCTCAGTAGAAATACTGTAGTCAGCTTCTGTAGCTGCCCTAATGGTTTCCAAACTTACTCCAGGCGCTATTTCTGTCAGAATCATCCCGTGCGAGGTTATTTTAAAGACACAATAATCTGTAACAATCATTTCGACAGCACCTGCCGCAGTCAGCGGCAATGTGCATTTTTTCATAATTCTGGAACTGTCTCCTTTTCCAACATGTTCCATTGCTACGATAACCCGCTTTGCACCGACCACCAGATCCATAGCTCCACCCATGCCCGGAACCAGTTTGCCTGGTATCGTCCAATTTGCCAAGTTACCCTCCTGATCTACCTCCAGGGCCCCCAAGACAGTCGCAGTCAAATGACCGCCCCGAATAATGGCGAAAGACAGGGCACTGTCAAAGGTTGCTCCTCCCGGAGAAATACTTGCCGGTTGGCCTCCAGCATTTGTTAAGTCCCTGTCCACCAATGCCCCAACCGGTCCCAGACCGACAAAACCATTTTCAGAATGCAAGGTAACGCTTATATTTTTCGGAATGTAATTCGCTGCCAATGTGGGTATGCCAATACCAAGGTTAACTAAATCACCATCTTTGAACTCCTGGGCTACTCGCTTAGCAATCAAGCATCTACTTTCCATGATGCTCCTCCCTGACCATCACTAAAAAATCAACCAAAATACCCGGCAGCATAACCTCATCCGGTTCTATCTGACCTACCGGCACCACGTCCTGCACTTCAGCAATAACGATATTTGCTGCCGTTGCGATTACAGGATTAAAATTTCGGGCCGATTTTCTGAAAATAAGATTGCCGGCAGCATCTGCTCTGGCAGCTTTAATCAGAGCGAGCTCTGCTCTAATCGGCTTCTCCAGTAAAAATTCCTTGTCGTCAACCGTTATAATCGGCTTTCCGTCAGCTACCATTGTTCCCAAGCCGGTAGGAGTGAGCACTCCGCCTAAACCGGCACCACCGGAGCGGATTCGCTCAACTAAGGTTCCTTGTGGCACAAGTTCTACTTCCAGCTCATTCGCTCTCATTTGACGTCCTGTTTCGGGATTCGTCCCGATATGAGATACTACCAATTTTTTCACCTGGCGATTAACGACTAATTTACCAATGCCACGGTCAGGAAACCCGCTGTCATTAGCGATTATTGTAAGATTTTTAACATTCTTCTCAAGAATTGTATCAATAATTGCTTCCGGCGTACCGACACTTAAAAATCCGCCAATCATGATAACAGCCGCGTCGTTTATGTGCTCTGCAGCCTCAGTAAGGTTTATTACCTTGTTCACAGTACCCCTCCCTATTTACTTGTTTTATAATGCAAGTACCGTGCCAAGACCCCAATTTATGTTTTCCCCCAGTATGCGAAAACGCCTGATGAATTAATTCATCAGGCGTTTTAATTGAAAACACAAAAAAGCCTGTATTTTCTAACATTAACAACTGATGAAAGGCAGCATCAAATTTGATGCTGTTTTTCATCAGTTAATCGTATCCCTAATTTTTTAGCCTTCTTAACAATAGTCGATTGATCTACCATCAGTATTTTCGCGACTTTGCGGGTACTTCCATAGTGTAGTAAAGCCTGTTCAATTGTCTTTTTCTCAATATTTTCTACTATTTCCTTTAAACTCATTTCTTTATTAATGATGTTGCGGTACACAGCCCCAACATTAATCATACTGACAATCTGCTGCTCACTAATAGTTGATCCCGGTTCAGAAATTATAACAAGCCTTTCACTAATGTTTTGCAGTTCTCTAATATTTCCCGGCCAGGAATACTGCTTTAAGAGTTCAATGGCAGACTCTTCAATCGTAGTTTGCTTTGCATATTTCGTATTATAAGAGGCCAGAAAATGACGGGCCAGAAGCTCAATATCGCTGACACGCTGACGCAGCGGGGGCAGGTGAACGGGAACTACATTAAGCCTATAATACAGATCTTCCCGAAACTTGCCTTTATTAGTCAGTTCTTTCAAGTCACAGTTAGTAGCAGCAATAATTCTGACATCTAAAAGTAATGATTTAGAGCCGCCAATGCGGGTTACTTCCTTATGCTGAATTACGCGAAGCAGCTTAGACTGCAGTTCCATAGGCATATCGCCTATTTCGTCTAATAATATGGTCCCTTTATCGGCCAGCTCAAATAGCCCAATCTTTCCAGAGCTTGTAGCGCCGGTGAAGGCCCCTTTCTCATAGCCAAAAAGCTCAGCTTCCAGCAAATTGGCGGGAATTGCCGCACAGTTTACTTTGATAAAAGGTCCGTTCTTTCGCAGACTGTTGCTGTATATTTCATTTGCAACAACTTCTTTGCCAGTACCTGTTTCACCAGTAATTAAAATCGTAACATCCAGGTTAGACACTTGCTGAATTAACTTTTTCATTTTTTGCATATCCAGGCTTTGTCCAATAAAATTGTGATTCAACTGTTGCTTGCGAAGATGTTCAATTTCTCGTTTTTTCTTATTTTTATCTTCTTCTACGGCCATAATCTGTTTTTGTGAATTTTCGATTTCTGCTTTCATTGCAAGCAAATCCGTTATTTCCCGATCTATGATAACGACCTGTTTGACCTCTCCATTTTCATCAAAAATAGGATTGCCGGTTATAAGCATCTTTTTGCCGTTCCTTGTGCTCTCTCCCATGGAGTTGACTTGTTTTTTTTGCTTAATAACCTCTAATGTTACCGCATTCTTGTACACGCCTTCGGCTAACAGGTCTTTAACATTTCTGCCAATTACTTCCTCTGCTTTAATACCGGTTATCCGGGTATAAGACTTATTAACATACAGGGTCGTCCCATTGCCGTCGGATAAATAAATACCATCATATAAATGGTCGCCTAGCTGCCGAAAATCAAATTCCTTGGCATCTTCCAATTCTTTTTTTACCTGTTTTATACCCTCTTTAATCTGATTGGAAAGCTGCCAATTGGTACTGAGCAGCTCTTCCAGAAAAGCCAGCGATGAGAATTCTTTATCCATACAGTTACCCTTTCCGCATGTTCAATAGCCATTATTCGCATGAAAATGACCAAATCATCTTAATTATTATACTATTTAGGCATTTGATAGACTACCTCCTGCTTTCTCCTGCTCAAAGTGGTCTTTTTTTGTACTTGGCACGTAATTTGCATAATTATTAAAATGCAATTCTAATTTGCGACTATGTAAAGAGGTGAAAATATGGAAAAAGTAATCATTACTGTGGCAACTACCGGAGCCTGGCCCCAAAAGGAACACAATCCTAACATTCCATTAACGCCGCAAGAAATTGCAGCTGATGTCTATGAGTGCTGGAAAGAGGGAGCTGCCATAGCGCATTTGCATATGCGGGATGATCAGGGAAGAGGTACCATGAACAAAGACAAGTTTCGGGAAACGGTTGAACTAATTCGCAGCAAATGCGATATCATTATTAACTGCACCACCTCAGGAGATCTGAATGCAACGGATGAAACCCGCATGGCCCACCTGATTGATTTAAAGCCGGAAATGGCTTCTTATGATTGTGGTTCCATGAATTGGATGCACAACAGTCTATTTTTAAATACCCCTCAATTTTTGGAAAAGTTAGGGCAGACCATGCTTGAAAATAATGTAAAACCGGAAATCGAAATCTTCGATGCAGGAATGATCTATAATTCCTTCTACTATGTAAAAAAAGGTATTCTCCGTACTCCGGCTCACTATCAATTCGTACTGGGAGCTGACGGTGGTTCGGCAGCTACTGTAGAAAATCTGGTTTACCTTAAAAGCTTAATACCTAAAGACGCTACCTGGTCAGCACTGGGTATCGGCAAAGGGCATATCCCACTTATGTATGCGGCGATTGCTCTGGGCGGTCATATCCGCGTTGGTATGGAAGATAATGTTTACTATGCTAAAAACAGGCTGGCCAAATCTAATGCAGAGTTTGTTGCCAGAGCGGCCCGCCTCATAAAAGAAGCAAATAAAGAAGTTGCATCCCCTGCCGAGGCAAGAGAGATTCTTAACCTAAAAAATAGAACAATTACGGGGGAATAAAAATGATCAAAAAAATTGCCGTATTGGGCGCGGGGACAATGGGACACTCCATTGCGGAGGCCTTCGCCATGCATGGATTTGAGGCCAATCTATTTGACACTGATGCCAATCGACTACTGGCAGCGAAAGAAGAAATCCACGCAGAGCTCACCTTACTGGCAGCAGAGGATTTTATTCCACAGCCTGCCATACAGTCAACTCTTGACAGGATTGCTTATTTTACGGACTTAAAGCAAACCGTCATGGACAGAGATTATGTTCTGGAAGCCACACCCGAAATTTTAGAGCTTAAACAAAATCTCTTCAAGCAGCTTGATGATCTATGTCCGCCCCATACGATTCTCGCAAGTAACACATCCAGTTTGAAGCTCAATGATATGATGGCGCTTGTCAGTCCAAGCAGGAAACAACGGATACTGGTAACCCACTGGTATAACCCGGCCCATCTTATTCCTATAATTGAGTTATCGTATTTTGGCAATATGTCCGAAGATCTATATAGCCAGATAGAAGCGCTGCATCTAGCGATAAAAAAGCAAACCGTTAAAGTATTGAAAGATATTCCCGGCCTTGTTGCTAACCGGATTCAACAAGGCGTCGCCCGGGAAGTATTTTCTCTTATTGAAATGGGAGTGGCTGCGCCTGCCGACATTGATAAAGCCCTGAAATTCGGTCCGGCCTTTCGTTATGCCACAACCGGACAGCTAGAGGTCGCAGACTTCGGGGGGCTGGACATCTGGTGTGTTGTAGGCGATAATTTGTTAAAAGAAATGGATAGTTCAGAATGCGCCAATAAGCTGCTCCGGGAAAAAGTACAGCAAGGTAAACTGGGAATAAAATCAGGCGAAGGGTTTTATCAATATTCACCTGAAGAAATAAGCGCTATAAAAAACGGCTTTATGAGAAAACTGATCCACCAGTTAAAGGCTTCCGAATATTATATTTGATTTTAATCCTGCTTTCTTAGAGAACCCGCACGTGCGGGTTCTTCGCATATGGGAGATGATATATTTGCGATACAATCTGAATGACCAGCCAGCCACTTTTGAATTAATTTCTTATAGCTTGCAGCATTTAACTTTTTTCTTAGCGAATGCCGCCATTCTTCCGGTCATTGCCGGCAGCTATTTAGGTTTAGATCAGATGCCATAGCCGGGCTTGTGCAGCGAACTTTCATCCTATGCGGCATCGCATCTTTTTTGCAGTGCAAATGGGGCCATGGCTTCCCTATATTTGTTAGTGAGAAAAACCATCCGGCTTTTTTCGCCGCTTGTCAACGGCGTTTTTCTATGTCTCATGTCACTTCAACTGAGTCCTACCATGATAAAAGGAGTCTTAGGCGTAAACACTGCCCAGCAAATGCTTGACATATGGTCCCTACTATCCAGTTTTATTACTATCACACTAATTATTTGGATATCGCTGACAAAAAAAGGGTTCTGGCAGAGTATTGCGATTCTGCTGGGAGCAGGTATTGGCTGGTTAATCGCTGCGCTGCTTGGTCTTTCTCCCGCTATTCATCAAAGTACTAATGCACTGCCCGGGCTTTTTCCCTGGGGTATTCCTACCTTTGATGCAGGAGTTGTGCTAACCTGTATATTAGCTGCTATTATCGTATTCTCCAACTTAGTTGCCAGCATTTTAGGCCTTTGTCATTTGACTGGTGCACCACCTAGCGCCAAACTCTTTTAACCGCGGAGCTGCCTTTACCGGAATTGCCGATGTCTTAGCCGGTATTGGCTCAATCATTGGCTTCATTCCTTATGCATCTGCAGTCGGTTATACGGCTATGACCGGAGTTGCCGCACGAAAACCATTCTATTTAGGTGCCGCACTGCTAACAGTTTTAGGTGTATTACCGCCAGTGAGTGCCTTTTTTGCTGCATTGCCGCCCACCGTAGGCTATTCTGTTATGTTTGTTGTCTATACTATGATTCTGGGGCTGGGTATCAAAGAATTTGCCAAAACACCATTAGCTAACCGCGATTTATTTATTATAGATATCTCTCTCTTAATCGGTATCGGTGTCATGTTCTTACCTCAACAGGTCTTTGATGATGTTCCGGCAGCATTTCGCTACCTCTTACTGAATGGGCTTGTTGATGGTGTTATGGTCTGTATTCTGCTTGAGCAGGTCTTGTTAAAAAAAGGCTGAAGTGATAGCTCCCCCCTTGCGCTAGACAGTTAAAATACTAAAACCGTGGTAGCCACCCCCTTTAGTAGACAGGGAAGTATGATTAAAACGTACAACTTGTTACTAGGGGGGTTTTTATATGCCTGCCTAGAGCAAAATTAACAAAAAATTTAAAATTCAAGTTGTAAAGCAGGTACTTGAGGAAGGCAAAACAGCATCAAAAGTTAAAAAGGTCGTGGTTTGGGGCGATGGACAAGACTATGGGTGAGAGCAGCTTGCTAGGGAATAGCTAAAAAAATCCGTCTTTGAATACATCGAGATATTTTACAACAGGCAAAGAAAGCATTCTGCCTTGGGGTTACCTAACCCCAAGGCAGTTTGAGCAGCGGAATTAACCGTTTTAGCTTCTTTGTGTGTCTACTAAACGAGGATCATTCCACCAGACAAGATATCATCTTGTCTAACTTAAGGGGTGCAGTTCAAATCAAGGGTCGGGTAGCTTTTTTCGAGTCTGGAGACCTGCTTGTTTTGCCAGCACGGTTTAGGTTGGCGGTAGCATTCGTAATGGTAGTAGAGATCACCGTTTCAATAAATAATGGCGAATGATGGCTAAATTTTGAAAAATTCTAAGGCCAAATGTCAAAAGGGCTACATAGTACAAATCAATACTAATCCGTTCCCCGATGTAGACGAGGCCGGCGGCCAAAAGTGCATTGGTGAAGAAGCGGGTCATAAATACTAGATTATCAAATTTCTGTTCTGAACCCGCCCGTAATCCGCCAAATACCGAGTACAAGGAAGCGAGCAAGGCTACCGACAAATATTTAGCATACTCGCTTGGCATACTAACAGGCAAAAAAGTGCCAATGAGAAGGACCTATTAGGAGTCCGACAATCGGTAAAGCCATCGTTATTTCCCTCCGTCCTAAATCGGCTTAGCATATTGGAAGCGGAATGTGCCCTTGAAGGCCGGAAGTTCCACTGAGTCAGACTGCTTTACAACAACCTGTATGCCCCAGAATTGAAGAGTTTCCATTACACCGCCGTTGCATTTTCCAATGTTACCGGATTACCGATAGCTTTGATTTCAAAGGGGGCGGCTAAGTTCATATTGTTGACCGATATGAACTACCCTGCGGTTCGGATTTCGTTCGAGACAATGAGGCGCTGGCTATTGATGGCGATAGCTTCAGCGCCAGCGGCACCACACCTGCTCCCATTTTAGTGTTTTCCAAATCTTTTGTGACAGCATCGCTAGTGGAGATTTTGCGCAGATCACGAACCCCGTTATCGAGAATTGTCCTTGCCTTTGCACTAGATCACACTCCTGTTGCTGATTTGATTGGCAGCAAGCGGCGGACCTGAAAATCATGTAGCCGTTAATTTGTTTATTATATAGATGTACATATAGTCATACAAGAGATATTGCGTTTTGTCCAGGGGACAGCGCATGCTATAATATTGCTAGCAAAAACATGCCAACAGTCGGGTAGTACCTAAAAATAAAATTAGAAAAACGAGGGGTTTATAGTGGCAGAATGGAACGGGAAAGTTATACTCATAACTGGAGGAACTTCCGGTATTGGATTGGCGGTGGCCGAGTTATTTTTGAAGATGGGAGCGAAAGTTGCAATCAATGGCCGTGACGCTGCGAAGGGACAACAACTGATAGAGAGATGGCAAAAATCAGATAAAGAGCTTTTCTTTATTCAAGGCGATGTAGCAGTTCATGATGAGTGCCGGCAAATTGTCCGGCAGGCGGTAGAACACTTTGGCCGGCTTGATGTGGTGGTTAACTCGGCAGGCATTTACCTGGAAAAGCTGTTAGCCGAAACGACAGAAGCAGACTTTCAGTCTGTTCTTGATATCAATATGAAGGGAACCTATTTTATCTCTAAGTTTGCTGTACCCGAGATGCGTAAAGCAGGAGGCAGCGCAATCGTAAATATTGCCTCTGATGCCGGACTGAGAGGTAATCTTTTATGTACTGCCTATTGTGCGGCTAAAGGAGCAGTCGTTGCTTTTACCAAAGCCCTTTCCCTGGAAGCGGCTCCATACGGCATTCGCGTCAATTGCGTATGTCCCGGTGATGTTGCCACACCTCTCTTAGATAAACAATTAGCTGCTGCTGCCGATCAGAGTCAATGTCTGAAAGAAATGGAACAACTGTATCCATTAGGACGAATTGGGACTTCGCAAGAGGTGGCCCAGGTCATTTGCTTCCTGGCTTCACCGGCAGCAGCCTTTGTTACCGGTGCCATCTGGACAGTAGATGGCGGTTTGACGGCCTGAAGTGAGTTTATCATCTCTGTCAGAGTAGAAAGGCCAGTCTCTGTATGGAAAATTCAAAGGGAGATATACAACTACTGGTGTGGTTGATTCTTACACTCTTTATCAGGGCTGTGGCTCAGACTTTAATATGCTCCATATCCTTTCTTTGAGTTGATTAATCATTTTCTGCAACAGTTGAGAACTTATCCATGTACCATTTAATATGCCCTGCTATTCCTTCTACATCATTAATAGAAAAACAAGGCACGCCTACATTCCATAGCACATCGCTGGCTATCGCCAATAATTCACTTGTCTTGCATACCAACTCACCATGAACGACCGAGCGATGAACTTCTATTTTTGGTTTACTGCCAAGTTTAAACCCTTCCGTTACGATAAGATCAACACCGGAAATCATCGCACAAATTTCATCCAGTGTTTTCTCGTGCTCAACCTTCTCAATAATAGCAACCTTACCGGGGGAAGATATCGCAACAATATCAGAACCCGCCTGGGCAAGCCGCCATGTGTCTTTTCCCGGCTTATCCATATCAAACTCATGGGCGTCATGCTTGATACTGGCAACCCTGATCCCATCTTCTTTAAGCCGTTTAATAACCTTTTCCAGCAGCGTCGTTTTTCCTGATCCTGATTTTCCAGCTACGAACGATATTACCGGGGTACTGTGATGATTCATCGCATTCCTCTCCTCAGGCAAGCACTTCTTTGTGTGTACTAAGCAGTCGCAGGTCTTGCGGTGTATTTAAATTGTAAAACATTTTATCTGCTTCTTCACCCATGTCCAATTCTTCCTCACTGATTGTCAATACTCTTACCTGCGAATAAACTTGCACTACTTTCTTTATATTGGCTTCCAGGCAATTGGCTATCGGTTCAATGCAGTTCTGGGAATAGACTGCGCATAATGGTTCCAGCCTCCCCTTTATCACTGGCACAACAGCATCATAATTGGCTCTGTTCTTGAGTAGAACCGTTGCCAACTGTCCTTTGAAAAGAGGCAGATCTCCTGAAATAATAAAGGCATATTTATGTTTTGCTGCAATTAGACCTGCGTGTATCCCCCCCAACGGGCCAACATCGGTGTAGGTATCCAACACTTCTACCGTGCCAGGTATGTTATATTTCTCTGTATGGTTACTGGCAATAATAATTTCATCTACAACGCCTCGCAACTCATTTACCGTTCGCCCCATCAGTGTTTCATGATTAAACAATAACAGTGTTTTATCCCTTCCCATACGAGCGCTGCGGCCACCGGCTAAAATGATGCCACTCGCATCCGTATTTTTGCCCTTATGAATATTCATCAATGCTCCCAATTAATACGGCCGAAACCTTCTGCCCCGAAATTAGACGGCCGCTTCCAGCAGGAACATCAATTAAGGCGTTGCAGGATAGCAGCGACTTTAATATACCATTACTTTGTTTACCTGTAAGCTTAATATAATTTTTATCACTCTGCCGATAAATTTGCGCACGTAAAAATCTGCGCTGAGGACTTTCTTTATCAAAGTGACCGACAAAGGTTGCCGAAACCTTTAATGGTAATTGACTGCCAAGCCCCATCATTTTCTTAACCAATGGCACAGCTATCAAATCAAAGGTGATAAACGCTGCTGCAGGATTTCCTGACAGAGCGATGATCAGCTTGTTATCTTTTTCAGCTGCGATAATAGGTGACCCCGGCTTCATATCGACCTTCCAGAAAAGTATGTTTGCACCGATTTTATGAAGAGCATCTAAAACCACATCATAATCACCAGCAGAAACTCCACCTGTGGTTATTACGATATCTGTTTCCTGTAAAGCTTCCGTTATTCGCTCCGCAGTAGCTGCCTCATTGTCAGGTACTATCCCAAAACTAACCGGCTGAACGCCTAATTTCAGACAGGACGCCCGTAAACTATGCAAATTACTGTTAAAAATTTTACCTGGCTGTAATTCCTGCGCCGGATCTACCAGTTCATCGCCGGTACTAAGAATAGCGACCTTGACTTCCTTAAATACCGGAACATCAGCGATTCCAATACTGGCTAATAAGCCAATGAATGGAGGCGTGAGCAAAGTACCTTTAGCTGCAACTGCTTCTCCCTTTACAATATCTTCTCCCGCGTGAATCCTATTACTGCCTGCTTGTAAGGTGTGACCAATCTTAATATAATCTCCTGTCCGGTCAACATCCTCGTACTTAACAACCACATCAGCACCTTCGGGCAGAGGAGCACCTGTCATTATTTTAATTGCAGTACCTGAAGTTACTTTTTTTGTTGGCGTATATCCCGCGCGAACCTCTTCGATCACGTGAAGCTTTACACCGCCCGGTTGCCCAGCGTTCTCTGTATCTTTTGCCTGCAAGGCATAGCCATCCAATGGTGATTTGTCAAAGGGAGGAGAGTTTTCACCAGCCTGTACATCCTGGCTTACCACACGTCCCATTGCATCATCTAACGAAATATAACACTCTTGGCCTGGGTAGACCCGATCCAGCACCAAAGCTTGCGCTTCTTCCAGAAAAATATTCGTCTTCATCTTTTTCCCTCCTACTCGCGTTTATGCTCCCGTCCCAAATGAACAAGCCGGATACAGGCATACATCACACTCCAGACATAAACCGCCCATGCCTAATTTCACAATAAGTGGTCTGGTAATCACCTGTTCTGTCAAAACGAGTGGAAGAACCAAATCGAAAATAGTGGTCCGGTGGTACATAACACAGCCAGGAAGGCCCAGAATGGGTATTCTCCCCAGATATGCCACCATCAGCATCGCACCCGGCAATACAGGAGCACCATAAGTAACGATTTCAGCTCCTGCTTTTTTAATGCCACTGGGAGTCACATCATCAGGATCAACTGACATTCCGCCAGTAGTTAGGATCAGCTCAGCTCCGTTATTGATTAGTGTTTTGACAGCGTTAGCTATCAGTTCTGCATCATCCGGAACAATAATATGCTGAATGACATGGCTGCCATAGGCTTCGACTTTTTCCCTAACTACCGGTCCGAACTTATCTTCAATACGTCCATGAAACACCTCACTGCCTGTTGTGATAATCCCTACGTTGTAGGAAGTGTATTTTTTTATGGATACAACTTCACTGCCATGTGCAAGGTTATCTACCATATCCAGTTTGTGTTCCTCAATGACTAAAGGCACAACACGAACGCCTGCAATTTTATCGCCTTTTTTAACCGGTCTGCTGTTATTGCGGGTTGCAACTACTATTTCTTCTATTGAGTTGATTGCAAGCAAGGTCTCTTCCTTTATCGAGCATAATCCATCATGCTCGGCAATCATACTGACCTTACCTTCATTGGGTTCAGTAAGTACAATTCCCGGTCCCTTTAATGCCTGTCCAATACGCAAGCCGGCCTCATTCTCATGGACAAAGCCCGGCCTTACTTCCCAAATATAGATATGCTCTTTTCCTAATTTTATAAGCTGAGGAATATCTTCCCTTGTGACAATATGCCCTTTCCTGAATGCCCTCCCTTTATATTCTCCAGGAACAATCTTTGTAATATCGTGACACAGTACACATCCTACTGCCTCTTCTACTCTCATTATTTGCATACAAGACAACTCCTTCTGCTTTTTTATAAGTAAAAACAGCTTTAATAATATTTTCTTCGATAAACATTAGAATAACTTAATTTATATGATAAACTACTTAACTAGGCAATACCGTTAATGGTTTATTGCCTAGTTTGATAGTAAAGTTCCCTGTACTGGTAATACGCTAGTCTATCCTTGTCCACATTCGACTGCAGTTCCTTTAATGATACCAAGAGCGTGATCCAGCACTGGTAAAATAGCTTCCAGTGACTCTTGTACACCCTTGACACTGCCAGGCAAATTAACAATTAACGTCTTTCCTCTGATTCCAGCTGCCGCTCGTGAAAGCATGGCTTTTGGTGTTTTTTGCAGTCCATAATACCGCATAGCCTCCGCGATTCCCGGAGCAGGCTTTTCAATCATGTCCATTGTGGCCTCCGGTGTTACATCACGCTCAGAAAAACCGGTACCACCCGATGTAAGCAGCAGCGCTAACGATAACTCATCGCATACATGGCTGATTGCTTGCTTAATTTGTTCTTTTTCATCGGGTATCATGTTGTAATATTCGATACTATAGGTTAATCCAAGAGACTCTCTTATCTGTTGGCCGCTCCTGTCTTCTCTTTCTCCTCTTGCCCCTTTATCGCTCATAATAAGAATGCCTACTTTATACATTTGATTTCCTCCTTGCAGGCCACTATGCAAATAAGACTGCAGATATTTACATCACATACTGTGACACACCTCGTATTACATCCTTTTAAGCCGTTCCACTAAATTGCTTATTGTCTTTGTACAGTTATCCAGCATTTTACTAAGATCTGTTGCATTTGCAGCATCGATATGAATTCCTGCGATTACCGTTACTGTACAATTCAATGCAGAAGCAATTTGCAGTGAGATTATCCTGGCTAATTCGTCCTCTTTATGACCTGTAACGCACAAAACAGAAGCACTTGCAGAGATTCGTCCAGGATCAGCCAAACTCGGACGAGGTATAGCCAAAGCTACCGCTCCTATATGATATCTGGTCCCGCCTTCTATAACGACAACCAAATCTTTGCCGCATATAAGGACCGAGGCTTCAACTCTGTGTACTCCCTCTCCCCAGCTTTCCTGAAGTTTTTCCGTTTTGCTTCTACTTGTGTCCACTTTCTTTTACTCCTTTCCAGGGAACAAACTCACGAAAAGATAGATTGAACATCATTAAAATTTTACCAATGAGATGGTTAATCATATCTTGAATAGAATTCGGATTATTGTAAAACGTCAACATAGGCGGAAGAATCACACAGCCATGCCGGGCAGCCTTCGCCATGTTCTTTAGATGGATAGAGCTTAAGGGGAGTTCCCGAGGCACAAGCACTACCTGACGCCTTTCCTTTAAACAAACATCTGCCGCACGCAGTAAAAGATTATCTGTGTAACCAGTGACAACTCCCGATAAAGTCTTCATACTGCAAGGAATAATAATCATTCCGTCTGTTTTAAATGAGCCGCTGGAAATCGGTGCGGCAAGATCGTTATTATCATGATAATGGTCCGCTAAAGCAATAACATCTTCCACATGTATATCTGTTTCATACTGTAGTGTTCGTTTTGCACCTTCAGTAATAACCAGATGGGTCTCACAGTCCGGCAACGCTGCTAACACTTTAAGCAAATTAACGCCTAAAATAACACCACTTGCTCCGGTAATTCCTACAATGATTCGCATGCGACTCTCCTCCTGCAGTACTTGGTTAAATAAGTTATCAGAAATAATAATGGGTTTAAAAGGAAAGAGAGCGTCCGAAAAAGAATGAGCGCAGAAAAAATGCAATCTCGTTTTCGGACGTCGGCCTCTTCCCTTATTTTACGGCAATTTAAACAGCTGCCTCAGCGGAATAGGATCCTTTATTTATTTTTATTAAATAACTCCGGCGCAAAGCGGATAGGATCTACTTCTTTGAACTTGGCCCTTTGAAAATGATCTTTTAATTTAAATGGTACTGTACAATCAAAAATAACCTTGCAGGAAATGCCGCGATCCCGAATCATTGGATTAAAATCAGGATTTTCTGAGGGATCTAGTGGATGACAGCGTACGCCCGGTATGAAGATTGTATCAATATCTCCCTGATAGCGGGTATTAAGAGCCCACATTACATCATTGCTATCAAAAGGGTCCACATCTTCATCAACCAGAATCACGTGCTTAAGCTCTGAGAATGCCGAAAAAGCAAGTAAGGCGGCTTGTCTTTGACGTCCCTCATCACTGGGAACACCCTTTTTAAACTGCATGACTGCCATATACTTGCCGCCGCCGGAAGAATGGGCATACACATTCAACAACCGTCCCGGCATGGCTCTTTCCACCATCTCCAGGATACTGGCTTCCGTAGGTATACCTGCCATATTGACATGCTCTTCACTAGCGCCTATACAGGTTTGCATAATTGGATTGCGACGATGAGTGACAGCCTTTACTTTAATAATCGGCATAGAAGGAACAGCCGGGCCGGTGTAACCGGGGAATTCGGGCATGGCTTTTCCTGTATTCGTGTTTTGGTCCTCCCGGACACGCACTACCGGCAAAAGTTCGCCTTCAATAACATATTCAGCATTAGCGATCGCTTTTTCGTTAATTGTCAAGCATTGCACCATTTCAACGGCTTGATTGCGAATTGCCCCGGCAATACTTAATTCATCAAAGCCCAGTGGTGTTGTCGGTGGTTCAAAGCATGAGCCAATAGCAACCGCTGGATCGACACCGATGCTAATAGAAATGGGCAGCGGTTTACCGGCTTTTTCTGCCTTTTGATAGAAATCACCAATGTGACGCGCTCCAGGTGTTATCCAAATGGACATTTCATCCTTACTTTGCAGGCATAACCGGTGAATAGTTACGTCTGACTTACCGGTTTCCGGATCTGAGGCATAGCACATCCCCAGCGTAATATAAGGACCAGCATCCTCCTCCGTATTGGTGGGAGCGGGCACCAGCTTTCTGATATCAAAGCCTTCATCAGATGCATAATGAACGACTTCCCGGCATTGAGCCTTATCCGGGGAGACAAGTACCGGTGCAATAGCATTTTTCACTGCATCTTTCAGCAGAAAACCAAGCCGCTCCGGTTTTGTGCCCAGCATCAAAGCCACTCTTTCACGACTGGCTAGTAGACCGATTACCACTTTGGCATCGTCATGTCCTTTCACATTATTAAAAACCATTGCGGGCCCGATCTGAGTCGGACGCTGCACTGTTCCACCAGCACCAACATAGCGGTAAACACCTGATATCTCGGCATGAGGATCTACCAGCTCATCTGTTTCAATTAGCTGCCCTGGCACCGTTTTCAACATCTCTAATGCCGAACGCAAATCAGTGATTTTTATTTCTGAAGACATGATCTATAACCTCCTCAATTTTAACTGGCACCATTAATTTACTACTGAATTTTTTGCTGTAAACTAAATAGCTGTCGGTTTGTTGTTGCTCGGCTGTGCAATAGGAGTTGCTCTCGTATGGTCCGTAGTGAAACAGATCAGAATTGCGGTTATAACCGGAATGCAGGCAAATATTGCTAAAGCGGTTGGACCGGAAATGCCAAAAGTCAACAACAAGCCGCCAAGCATTGGGCCTACCGTTCCGCCAATACGACCAATTCCATAACCCCAGCCTGTGCCGAAGCCGCGAAATGCCAATGGGTAATTTTGTGTCATATAGGAACCGGCCACACCGTTTAGCCCATGCTGCGCCGCACCTGTCAGAAACAATGCAATACCAAGCGTTAAAGCATCCTTATTACTGCCGACTACGCTATCAATAAAGGTAAGTATTGCTAAAATAAGCAACCCAACAGTTAACGTAATTTTGCCGCCATATTTATCTTGCAGCCAACCACAAAGGGGTATCCCTAGTATAAAACCAAGATTCCAGATCATCGTGAACCCCAGACTCCACTCCAATGACCAGCCTTGCATTTTCATTAGCTGTGTTAACCAGGTAAGTACACCATAAATGAAGATGTAATTTAAAAAGAAAACCAGCCAAAATATAATTGTGTTTCTGGCCATACCAGGTCCAAACAAACTAGCCAAACTAACAGTTCCTTTTTCAGAGGCTGCCAATTGATACTCATCATCGGATTGCGCCTTAAAGCCAGGATCAGCTGACTCTAATATTTTTACAATCTTATCTTTTTGTCCTTTGGCTATTAAGAACGACATCGATTCTGGCAGGAAGTATTGTGCAACCAAAAGTACCAAAGGAATTGCAGTGACAAAGAACATCATTCTCCAGCCATAGTCATTCAAAACAACCAAACTTACTAATACAGCAATAACAGTACCAAGAGCCATACCAGATGTAACCCAAACCACCAAACGGCTGCGGATCGCCTTCGGTGAATATTCCGACGTAAACGCAACCACAATGGGGAAAGCGCCTGCCAGACCGATACCGGCAATAAACCGATACATAGCAAATTCATTAAAACCACTTGAAAAGCCTACGGCTATCGTAAAGATACAATAAACCGCTGTCGCAAGCATCAACGCTTTACCCTTGCCAATTTTGTCAGACAATGGACCAAATACGAGAGAACCAAAGATCATACCAGCCATCCCAAAACTACCTAATGCACCGATTTGGGCAGGGTTTAAGCCCCAGTCTTTAATTAGCGAAGGAATAACCAATCCAAAAACATTGATATTAAATCCTTCATTGATAACTGTTAGCCAACAAACTGTAAAGATGAAAATGAAGAAATTATTAAATTTGCTATTGGCGATTACTTCAGAAACTAATATTGGACGCATTCTTTTCATTCCCCCAATTATAATTTGACCAGCCTATAATCTCACTAGGTAACGCCCTTTTTGCGAACCTCATAACCTTTCGGGTAATATGTAGCATATATTATTCATTGAATTTTCTGAAATTTTAACGCTTATGTTTTAGTTCTCATCTCCCCTCATAAAAATAACTACTGCCTTCCATCAGTCCTCCTTTCGATGCGCTATTTCAATTAATTGCTATCTTAGAGGAAGATTTTCATTAAATAACTTCAAGAGTATCTCCCACATTGATAATTCCGCCTTGCAAAACAGTGGCAAAAATTCCTTCTTTGGGCATAACACAATCGCCGGCCTGATAGTAAATCGCACAGCGATTATGACATTCCTTACCTATTTGACTTACTTCTAAAAGCGCTTCCCCTATCCTTAGATGAGTGCCTACAGGTAATTGAGGTAAATTTATATTAATAGTTGTAATGTTTTCTGCAAAATCACCAGGATTCACGTCTAAACCGGCTTGTCTCATTTTTTCAATACTCTCTAACGCCAATAAGCTTACCTGTCTGTGAGTAAACCCAGCATGAGCATCCCCCTCTAATCCTAGATTAACTAGCAAATTCCCACTATAAACATTTTTTTTACGTTCACCCTTATTCAGGCTTGTACATACTGCTACAATCTTGCTTTTCATATCTTACGTCCCCTTTTTCACGTTACGCTCCGCGTTGATAATCGCCGCTCTTACCACCGGCCTTTGAATTAAGCCGAATATATCCGATAATCATGCCTTTTTCTACAGCTTTGCACATATCATAGATTGTTAATGCTGCTACAGATACCGCAGTTAGTGCTTCCATCTCCACTCCGGTCTTGCCTGCAGTCTTTACTGATGCAGTAATGATCACACAGCTAACAGCCTCATCCAATTGAAATTCAAGATTGACACCTGTCAGCATCAACGGATGACACATCGGAATGATTTGCCAGGTACTCTTTGCTCCCATAATGCCTGCAACCTGCGCCACCCCCAGAACGTCACCTTTCCCGATTAGGCCACGCTTGATTAATGACATCGTCTCGGGCAACACCTTTATTCTACCTTCGGCAACAGCCTCTCTGTGATTATCATTCTTCAAAGAAACGTCCACCATATGCGCTCTGCCTGCTTCATTAAAATGTGTAAACACGAGCAAGAATCCTCCTTTAAAAGATAGCTGTACTTTTTCTACCCGCCAATTTGAGACATTCGCCGCTGAAAATCAGGATAGCCGCTTGACCGGCAAAGTGAATGTCCATTCGGTTTCTCGCTGATAGCCTCATGAAATAACCGGGCAAGTTCACTATCACTTGCACCGCTGCGTAAGGGAGTTTTAACATCAATCTCCTTATTTGAGAGTAAGCAGGGCCTAAGTTTACCATCCGCAGTCAGTCGCAGACGATTGCATTCACCACAAAAATGATCGGAAATAGGCGTAATAAACCCAAACGTACCTCTGGCCTTAGGGAATTGGTAATATTTTGCCGGTCCATTCCCCGGCACATTGATGACTGGCCGCAACGCCTGGCGGCCAACAGCCATACTTAACATTTTTTTTACAGTCCCAATATCCGGTCCGCTGCCAACTCCATTACCGCCTATCGGCATGTATTCAATAAACCGTACAGAAATAGGACGACAGTAAACTTGTTGAATAAAATATGCTAAGTCAGCTTCAAGCAATGATTCCGTCAATACTACATTGATCTTCAGCGGAGTCAGACCAGCATCTAAGGCACTTTCAATCCCGTGTAAGGTGTCATCAAGGCGGCCACAAGTAGTAATCCGTAGAAATCTGGCAGGATTAACTGTATCTAAACTAATATTTACCCGGTCTAAGCCAGCATTTTTTAAATCATGAGCCATTTGTGGCAGCAGGCTGCCATTGGTTGTAAGCGATATATCATCACTAACTCCCATGGCCTTAATCTCGTGGATAAAGTTTGTAAGCCCGCTTCTTACAAGCGGTTCCCCACCTGTAAGTCGAATTTTACTGATTCCTTCCCGACTAAAAACAGCGATTAACCGCAGTATTTCTTCATAGGTAAGAACTTCACTGTGGTCTAGCCAGTGAACCCCATTAGGAGGCATACAGTATACGCAGCGAAAATTACAACGGTCGGTAACTGAAATCCGCAAATAGTTTACAACCCTGTTATCTATCATGATATCCTCCCCAGCGAACAAATAACACTATACCAAGACCATCACTACAATCTGGAAATAAAGTGCTAACCACCTTATCAATAGAACCTATATTTACAAAATACAAAACAGTTCTATTGATAAGGAGATTAATCTTTACTATACAGCGGCTTCTGACTCATGATCTACTGAAAGCATTGACGTCATCTGCTTCAGTAGACCATGGTTGTAGCAGCAAGCCGTTATCTAATCACAATAATTACCATTCAGTTACAAACAAGGATTTAGGTAAAACACTCCAATGTTTATGCTATCTTGCAAGCTAACCGCTTTAGTTTGACTAGCATAACCAGGATACTCGACAGTTACTGTATAGTCCCCGCTGTTAGGTTCCAGTTTATCGATTTTAAAGTCACTGTAATTGTTAGTATTAACTATCCAGGTTTGTTGAGAAGCTACATTCATCAAGATTACTCTTGCATTGTCAGCACATTCCTTTTTATCATGCAATTCTACGCTGCCAGCAACATGACACTTGGTAAAGCGGAACAAATTTTTGTACCAAACACGAGGCTTCGTGCCGAACTCGGGATGGAGATATTCGAGGCCCTCAGCATCCACCTTTTCCGCCATCTCTTTATCCGTAGCATAGAAAAAGTTCAGTGAACCAGTAGGACAAGCAAAGGAACATCTAGGCTCCTTCCATTCGCCGCTATCCAGCAAATGGGCACACATGGTACATTTTTGGGGCAATTGACTCTCTTCGTTCCAGTAAATCACTTTGTAGGGACAAGCATCAACAATCTGTTTTTGACCCTTAGCTTTAATTGGGTCAATAATGACAATGCCATCTTCTCTTTTATAAATAGCACCATCCTGGGCGGCCTTCATGCAGGTAGGTTCATCACAATGCATGCAGGAATAGGATAGGGAACATACATCCTGCAGGGGATATTGCCCTCTTTCTACATACAGAACATCCCGCCATTTCTGTCCAAGCCGCGGCTGGGCCTCGGCGAAGGGCAGATGCTTATTATCCCAATGCTCGTCTTTGCAGCTGAGAAAGCAATTGTTGCAATCATGACATCTTGCAACATCTACGATCATATTGACTTTTTTCATTGTTTTATGCCTCCCATTTTTCAACTTCCACGAGATAAGAGTTCGCCGCCATGCCACAAGAATTCTTAGTCATAAACCGTTTCGAATTCAAGATGTTAATGCAGCCGGACCGATCTGGTGAATTACCGGGCTCGCCAATGGAATCGTAATCGGCGCAAGATTCATAAGTGTGACACGTACCGGGAGCAACTCGCTCAGTAAGCTGGGCAGCACAAATAACTGCTCCTCTATCGTTGTATACCTTAATTAAATCATGCTGTTTAATTCCCCTGGCGGCGGCATCTTTAGGATTGATCCGCCAGATCCAGTAGCGGTACCCATCTTCTTTTAATACTCTATGGTCTCTCAGCTCATTCAAATGGCTTTCTTTGCAGTCACCCATCGTATGAAAGCTGAAACGAGGATGGGGAGCGATAGCTTGCAATGGATATTTACCTGCATGAGCCGAATGATGGCCTTCCCAGGATTCAATATAGCGGGTTACCGGGTGTCTCTCCATATCGTTAGGATCAAATCTCTCTAAACTCTTGCTGACGAATTCCAGTTTGCCTGTTGGTGTCTGCAGTCCTTTACGTGCCACTTGTTGGTTGGGCCTCGGACCCCAGTCAGGAGTATCAATTTCACGATCTTCAGCAAACCAGCGCAGTGCCGGAGTCGGTTTCACACTCTTTGGCTTGTTAGGAACAATATAATAGCCTTTTTCTAAGAACCGTTCCCAGGTAATACCCTTCGGCAGATCAGTCGCATGGAAGTACTGCTTAATCCAATCCATCTCCGTTTTGCCGCCCTCGGTAAAGATTTCCCAGATACCCAACCGCTTGGACAGTTCCGCAAAAATCTGGTAGTCAGACTTAGACTCACCAAGCGGCTCAATGCATTTCATCTGCAAGGTAATAACCCGATGGTTACATTGGCTGTAAGTGTGAGGTATATAGCCGGAGCAATTAGCAAATTCACTAATGTCCCAGCGCTCGAAGTTCGTGCACGCCGGCAGAATGATATCAGCAAATTTGGCTTCACCTTCAAGCCAAATGCCTTGATTAACAACAAACGGTAGTTTCTTGGTCCTATACATCTTCACGTAACGGTTAGTTTCCGTCATTGTACCAATGAAAGAACCGCCGTATTTATAATACATCTGGATCGGCGAATAACCGGGGGCCGGATACTCATATTTCTGGAACTGAGCCTCTACACTTGAGCCGCAGAAACCTTTCCCCCGCCACTCCAGCTTGCCTTCCAAAATCGCTTCAGGAATTCTGAGACGCGGAATGTGCTGACCTTGGGGGTGATTGATTACACTGCCGACAGGCCTGCCATTTGCGAACATCCGGGTAGCAAACTCATAGCCTGCTGCAGAATTGTCAGTATCACAGGCAATCCCGCCTTCAGCATAACCAGGGAAGAAGAAGCTTTCATCACAAGGTGCACCTTGTGTAGTTGACCAAATGTTGATGCCCGGTTTACCCATGCCTTGCATACCAATAAGACAAATCATCATCCGCGCCCATTCGTTGCCAGTAGTCGCCCTGCACGCACCGCCCCAGCCACCAAGACCGCCCGCCGCAAGTGTAGTCGTCTTAGAAGCCCATTCGCGTGCCAATGCTTTTATTTCCCTAGCTGGAATTCCAGTTTCATTCTCTCCCCACTGCGGATCTTTAGGAACTCCGTCTTCTATGCCCAGAATATATTCTGACCACCTTTCAAAGCCGTGCGTTCTGGTAGCCACATATTCTTTATCATAAGTTCCTTCCGTAATCCATACATAGGCAATACTTGCTGCCAAAGCAGCATCTGTACCAATGCGCGGTGCCATCCATTTATCCCCGAAAATGCGTGCGCTATGATTGTGGTAAGGATCAATAAACACCATTTTAACTCCCAGTTCCTTTAACCAGAAACGGCGTGGAGTGCTTTCGAATGCAGAGTAAATGCCGTTGTTAGTTTCCGGGTCGGAAGACCAGAAGACTACCATTTCCGTATTCTGCAATCCATCCTCCAACAAATCATACTGCGGAGGATTGCCAAGGCGCCAACTGAAGCCCCAGTTATGCATACCGCCCCAGTGCCAGCCTTCCCAACTGTCTGGATTGTGATCAGCATAGGTAAATCCAACCAAATTCATAAACCGCATATAGGCACTGAAACGATAGCCAATATTGCCCCACAAGTGATGAGAGCCGGATGTACTTAGAATGGCAGCAGGACCGTAATCTTGCTTAATACGTATCATTTCGCCTGCAACTATATTCAAGGCTTCTTCCCAACTAATTCTTTCATAACCCGAAACACCACGGTTTTCTTCATTTCTTTCACCATTTACATCAAAGTCCACCCTCTTCATTGGGTAAAGCAGACGTTTAGGTGAATAGATTTGAGATTTCCAAGCTGCAGTAACCGGAGTAATCGTAGTTTTACGCGGTGGTGTAAAAGTTCTGCCTCTAGCCTCGATTTCCCAAGACGGAGCATCTTCATCAGTCAATTCCATAGGATACATGCGCACAATTTTGCCGGATTCAACATCTACATCAACAAATACTGGCCCACCAGTACTGCTGTTTGTGAATCTTTTTGTCTCTCCCATTTTGTTCCTCCTCCAATTCAATAATTAATACAACAGTTTGGCACATTGAGATTCAGGCGTTTACCTACAACTATCAAGTGTTAGACCATACCTACATCCCGTTAAGCAAGCATAATCATTCACCCCCTCCAAATAAATAGACTTTTTAAAAAATTAAAATAATAACAAGGTACTCTGGGTGCAAAGTCATCATAATAAGATAATATTATTCAATCATTACTTATTCTAATGAAAATATTCATATTGACCCCTTGGTTTCATTTTCCACTCTTATTTCATACAATACTGAAATTTCTAATTATTATAATTTTACATCTTTTATTTTAATAAGTAAATATTATTGCAGAATTATTTTTTCTAATATTATAACATTGAATATCTAAATATTATATAAGCTATTATTTGTAATTTGCCGTCTGTCATGTAAAAATGTATAATTATAGTGAAAATGCTATATTCCGGAGGAAAAAGTGGATATTCAAAAATTAAAATACTTTGTCTCAGTTGCAGAATCTCTAAGTTTTACCGAAGCGGCTGTACAACATAACATATCGCAGTCAGCGATAAGCCAACAGATCTCAGAATTGGAGCGACAATTAGATACCCCGCTCATTGTCCGTAATAAACGTCCCTTACAGTTAACCTGGGCTGGCAAGATACTCTTAGAAGAGTCCCACACCTTAATCGCTGCTTCTAATGAGGCATTAAAAAAAATACATCTAGCTTCCACGGGAATGACTGGATATTTAAAGATAGGGTTTTTAGGAGGAATTGAAAAGGTCTTTTTACCGCAAGCAGTCAGAGAATTCCGGCAAAAATATCCCAATATCTATGTAAGTATGCATCAGTATAACTGGGCTGAAGTTAATGAAGCGCTAATGAGAGAAGAATTAGACATTGGCTTTACCCTATCTCACAATCTTGAGAAATTCCCCAATTTAGTCGGCAAAGAACTACGAAGTGATTTTCTTTGTGTAGCAATTCACTGCAGCCATCCTTTGGCTTCACAAGAAACGATTAATGTTTCAGATTTAATTAACGAATCATTTGTTACATTTACCCGGAAAGCAGACTATCTACTGAATGATTTAACTTATAAAATTTGTTCGGCAAATGGATTTACACCGAATGTAGTGAACCAGAGCCGTGATTTATCAGCCCTTTTGTTTATGGTCGAAGCTGGTTTAGGGATAATGGTTGTTCCCGGACCTGTACGGGAAGTAGCCAGTCCAGATCTTCGCCTTATTGAGCTTACTAACCCACACAGCGAATTTAATGTTATGGTTGTCTGGAATCGAAATAACTTAAATGCATCTATCCCGGTCTTTGCTAACCATCTTTCCAGTTATCCCGTACCGAGAAATTAAACTCCTATACATATAAACGACAGGATTGTTGTCATACGTATTCGGGGACTACAAATGTAGTCCCGTTTTTCGTTTGTTAATATACAAAATATTCAGACAAATATAATTAGAAGTGGTTTTATCTACTCTTGTTTACCCATCTTCTTGTAGAGAAAATTTCAAATCCCCAATAGTCATGAACCGCCCCCATAATGCCTCTAGATGCTAACAGAATAATAATAATTGCAATTATCCCTAATATAATCATGCTAATTCCCGGATAATCGTAAAGATATTGCTTTAATAACACATAAAATACGGCTCCTAGTATCGGCCCTTCTACCGTACCAATTCCACCAATAATAACTATAAAAACCATAGCAACCGTCCAATCGATCCCAAACGCGGCATATGGCTGAACATACGCAATAGACAAATATAATGCACCACCGGTAATGCCGGTAACAAAAGCCGAGATCAAAAAGCACTTTAATTTTGTATTATATATTTCTATACCAATAGTCTCGGCGGCTGATTCATTATCTCGCATAGCCATTAAAGCAAGACCTAATTTAGAGCGCAAAAGAGTATGTACCAAACCAATAGCTCCCAAACCTACGATTGCGGCAATATAATACATATCAGTTGTCGTCAAGTCGTAAGAAACGGTTATGTTGAACCCTTGACCAGACCTAACGTACGTCCAGTTACTAAAATACACAGCCAATGCTTCAGCTGCAATCCATGTGCCTATTGAAAAATAAACACCACGCATTTTAAATATTGGCTGGGAAATGACCAAAGCAAAGATAACGGAAACAATCCCGCCTACAAGCAGGCCTACTATCATCGGTAAATGATAAATTTCCGTAATGACTGCCAGGGCATAGCCTCCTAACCCAATAAACATTTGTTGGCCAAGTGAAACTAATCCGGCATATCCACCAAGTAAATTCCACATCTGACCTAAAGCCATGTATAAAAAAATTTGAACCATAATCATCACTATGTTTTCATTGACCCCAAAAGGTAAAATACAAAGTGCCGCTATTATAGGAACAAATAAGCAAGCGTTGAGTTTAAAGAGTTGATCTGACAGGAATCGCGTTGTTATAACTCTAAACAATCACATAACCTCCCTAAGGAATCTAACATTCTATTTTCTTGATGCTATTGAAAGAAGCCCTTCAGGTTTAACTGTTAATATAAGCAACAAAACCAGATACCCCGCAAGCAATTGATAACCGGAACCCCAAAAGTAAGCACCAAGCAGTTGAGCAAGCCCTAATATTATTCCTCCTAGTAAAGTGCCAAGCAAGCTGCCCATCCCGCCAATGACTACAACGCCAAAAGCAATAATTAAATACTGGGTACCGGTAGACGGGTAAAAAATAAAAGTCATTCCTACCAACAGCCCGGCAATTGCAGCTGATACCATTGCCAAAGCCATCGCGTAGCTAAAAACTTTTTTTGTATCCACACCCATAAGTTCGGCAGCGTGAATATTATCAGAAGCAGCCCTTACCGATCTGCCAAAATAAGTATATTGAAGTATACAATGCAGCACAGCAATGACACAAATTGCTATAAAGAAATCCAGCAGATACACAGAAGATACCGAGAATAGATTAGTAGAAAAAGCATTTGCTGTTGCAAACGAACTAGAAATCGAACGGGCGTCGGCCCCAAAGAACAACAACAACGTATTTGAGAGGCAAATAGAAACGCCAAATGTTGTGAGCAATGCAGGCTCAGCCCCTTTGTCTAGTACCCTATTAATCAAAAATCCTTGGATAAAAAAACCAATTGCTGCCATGATTACAACCGTTATTACTATGGCAGCCCATACGCTGCCAACAAGCTGAGCAGTCAAAGTCATACATACAAATGCACCAACTATAATTAAATCACCGTGAGCCAAGTTGGTTAATCCCATCACTCCGAATATCAGGGACATTCCAATCCCAATTACCGCATATAATCCACCTAATAAGAGTCCATTAAGCACAGATTGTATGATTTCCATCTATAATTTCTCCTTAAACCTGTTATTGCCATCAGCACTTTATGTACTTATTAAGACCAAAATAAGCATCCTGAACTTCTCCCTCAAGAAGTTCAGATGGCTTCCCTTCCAATACAATTCTGCCTTTTAACATTACATAACTATAATGGGAATATTTTAGGCTTCGCCTAACATCCTGCTCTACTAAAACAATGGTTAGCCCCTCTTCATTAATTTCTTTTATCGTCGAATATATATCTTGTATAATTATTGGGGCTAAGCCCAAGGAAATTTCATCACAAAACAGGAGTTTAGGTTCAGACATGATTGCTCTGGCGATAGCCAGCATCTGACGCTGTCCACCGCTTAAATAAGAGGCTTGCTGCCCAGCTTTCTCTTTAAGAACCGGAAAGAGCCTGTATACTTTTTCCAACTTAGCTGCAGTATTTACCCTGGTATGCGGCAAATAAGCACCCATTAGCAGATTCTCTTTTACTGTCATTTTTTGAAAAATACTGCTGCCTTCCGGAGACAGGGATACACCCTTGGCTACAATTCTATTTGTCTGCATTCCATCAATCTTATCTCCAAGAAACAAAACTGAACCGCTGGTAGGCTTATTAATACCTAGTATTGTATTGAGCAATGTTGACTTCCCTGCGCCATTGGAGCCAATAATGGAAACAATAGAATTTCTTCTAATCTTTAATGAAATATCATGTAAAGCCTGAAGTTCGCCGTAATGCACATTTAAATTATTTATTTCTAACAAATCTTTGCTGGTCATTCTTCAATCGCCCCTAAATATACTTCATGTACTCTTTTTGATTGCATGACAAGCCCAGGCAAATCACAGATCACATTTTCTCCTTCTGATACACATAACACTCTATCCGTGCCTTGAGACATCGTTCTTAGTACGTGCTCTATCCAAATAATACTGATCCCTTTTTCCTTAATTCCCTTAACCATAGTAAGAATGTCCGTGATCTCTGAATCGGTCAGCCCTCCAGCAACCTCGTCAAGCAATAGTATCTTGGGATTACCAGCCAAAGCACGGGCAATTTCGAGTCTCTTACGGTCTAAAAGCCCTAATTTTCCGGCATACCAATCCCCCTTGTTGCTCAAATCAGTCATCTGCATGATTTTCATGGCTCTAGTCTTCGCTTCTTTTTCGCTAATCTGGCTGCTATAAGCTCCTCCTACGACAATGTTTTCAAATACCGTCATCTTCTCAAACGGGCGAGGCACCTGGAAGGTACGGCCAAGCCCCATTCTACATCGCTCGGTTATATTTTTTGTTGTAATATCCTGCCCGCAAAAAAAGATCTTTCCCTTAGTGGGCCGTAAGATTCCGGTTAAGATATTAAGCATCACGGTTTTTCCTGATCCATTTGGTCCTATTACCCCAAGGACCTCATTCTTCTCTACACTAAATGTAAGTGACTTAAGAACATGATGATTGCCAAAAGATATACCAATGTCTTCAACCTGCAACACTGAATCCACCATCTCCACCTCCGTTCATTGCTAAAATTCTTGCGCTAAAGACTAAGTAACTACAAAGCCCTATAGAGTTTGCAGTTACTTACGTTATTCACTTCCATCATGGCATTGGAAAAACTCCAATATGCTTATTAACGCGAGCTTGGCATATACTTCATAGCCTCTGCCGATAGAGGTACAACTGGCATTTTTTTATTGCTGATAATATTCATTTCCCAGGGCCAGTTTTTACCTTTTACCCATTGACCACCCACGAGTAAGGTCTCGGCTAAATTTTGATCGTTATACTGAATATGACCTACAACGGTTTCAAGGTTTGTAGACTTAATAGCCTCTCTAAGCTTATTTCTATCAAGCGATTGAGCCCGTTTTAAAACGTCAACGACTATTTCCATGCTCGCGTGTTTATACCCCAGCGTAGCCATCGGCTGCCTGCCTGACAGCTCAGTCCACATTTTGGCTAATTCTGATGATGTCTGCCCTGTTAAAGAAGATTTATTGCCAGACACCGGGCTCCACCAAACCTCAGTCGTCAGCCCTTCCCCTAAGTCATCTCCTAAAGCAGCAATATCTGCGGGAAATAGAATAGCTTTTGCAGCACTCATAACTTTGGGAACTAACCCTTGCTGCTTCATTTGTTTCCAGGCTGTCGCAAAATCAGGAGGTATTTGCATCGCAAGAACAATATCTACATCAGCCTGCTTAAATTGGTTAATCATTGCAGTATAATCTTTCGTATTGGGAGGGAATCTGCCTGGATCGACTAGCGTGTACCCTCTTTCCGGAGCCTTTTTCTTTAACATATCTGCGATAGCCATTCCATCAGGATCATTGGGGGCAATAAGTCCAATCTTCTTATTCGTAGACAATTGATCCCACATATCCAAATAAACATCAACTAAGGAACGTACTTTCCAGAAAGCATGGTAATTCCAAGTATAAGGACCACCTGAAAGCCAGGCATCGGATAATGCGTCAACAGTTATACAGGGAATTTTGTGACGTTCAGCTGCTGCAGCAACGGGATTAACCGTATCGGGGGTATGAGCAGCCATTAGTAAATCTACTTTATCCTGAAGAATTAATTTATTAGCTGCTTCGGCAGCTTTAGTAGGGTTACTCTCGGAATCGGCAATAATGATTTTAATGGGTAACTTCTTGCCATATTCAGCAATATAAATACCACCGTCCTTATTAATTGCCTCGATTGCCTTTTCCTCAACTTGTGGTGTTCCTGCTCCAAACGATGCTAATGGTCCGGTAACCGGATTCACCCGCCCGATTAAGATGTAGTCCTTTTGCGCTTTTACGGGTACGTCACTTTTTCCACATCCGGCTAGCATAACGACAGCCACAACCATAATGATGAGTAGTGTTGTTGTTAACTTAGCCATTTTAAAACGAATCACTTTTTTTCCCTCTTTTCCTCTTTTATTTATCTCATCTCATAAACAGAGTTTATGAGATGAGAAACCACTAAAGTTGCTTACACAGTTAGCATTTTATCTTCAACATAAAATAAGAACATCTTTTAATATCATTAGTTTTTCTTCTATTATATTCTTTAAAAACCAAAGACACAAGTTTTTTTAATAGTTAGAATTTTTTATTTTTACTAACTCAATACCAGCTATTCCACACCATCGGCTACCATTATCACTAAAGCAGAAACTATAATATAAATTTTCCAATACACCTCCATCGTAAATATCAGAGGTGTATTGGAAAATTTATAAATCACTCCTGGTTTGAAGTTTGTATACGCACGATGCATACTTCTTTTCCATCTTCAATACCATATGTCTCGCCTAACTCAGGTTCCGCTTTAACCGTAGCCTCATATTCATCTTTTGTATACGTAAGCTTACCTCCATTTTTATGACATAGAACTTTTAAATGTGTCATCAACAATCGTGCTCCTGATGAAATCTCCTCAGCCTTTTTCGTCAGTTCCTTAAGTGCCAATATCAGCTCTTCCCTACTCATTAATTCTAGTTGCGCATCTAAACCAGTTTTCTCTTCCTGTATCGATTCTTTATTCATTTTTGAAGCCTCCTTATTTTTTATGCCTGCCAATATAGCAGTATATAATAGAATAGAATTAATTTTATAATTCTAATAATTCAATTATAATAAAACTTTTCCTTCTTGCTTTATAATATTTTCTTATAAAACTTACTTATACTCTTGCTTTATACTAGAACGAACAATATAATATGAATAGCATATTATTGTTCGTTTTTATTAGTTAATGTTTGATTCACTACAAGTCAGTTTTTCTCAACTAAATAGCGTCGCTCCTTAGCTGACTCACCTAACCCTCAAAGAGATATGGTGCTCAGCCGATCGGCATAGCGGGAAACGGCTATATCTCCCATTGGAAAGGAGCAATATTTCAAATATGGGTGCAATTGTTTTGCACCTGTTTGGAGTCATTGCCAGGCCTTCCAACAGTATGGGCTTGGCCTTTCATTTTTCATCAGCCTATGGTCCGAGGACAATATTATGATTGGAGGTATGACACATATGAGCACTGAGTTAAAAACCCGACTTAAAATTTCCGGCGGATTAGAAGACATCCAGAAATTGAAATACTTTATCGCACTTGCAGAATGTTCAAGTTTTACGGAAGCAGCCGCCCAACTAGGCATTTCACAAAGTGCTGTTAGCCAGCAGATGGCCGAACTTGAACGACTGATAGAAGCACCCTTATTCATCCGCAGCAATCGTCAATGTCATTTAACCCATGTCGGCAAGGTATTACTGAAAGAGGCTTTCTTTTTGGTAGCTAAATCAGATGAAGCGTTCAAGAAGGTTCATTTAGCTGCAAAGGGAATTATCGGACAGCTGCGGATTGGCTATTGGGGCGGCATAGAGAAAACTTTTTTACCGCAAGCCATTTATGACTTCCGCGCGGTAAATTCCGAAGTTCACTTTAGCTTACACCAATATAATTGCGAGGAACTCTACAAAGCTTTAATGCGCGAAGATATCGACATTGGGTTTTCCACAAGCTATGGATTCGATCATTTTCCTGAGCTAGCTGCAAAAACTCTCTTCACCGATTCTATATGCATCGGTATGCATCGCAGCCACCGCTTGGCCTTAGAAAGTTACATCAATATCGCCGACCTAGCAAACGAGCAGTTTGTTATATTCCATCCACAGTCAGACTATCTCTCACACGATCACACCCTTCAGCTTTGTGCTGTAAATGGGTTCATACCGCATAATCCAATCCTCTGCCATGACTTAGCGACTATTTTACTCACGATAGAATCCGGGTTAGGAGTGGCAATTCTACCCGGCTCTATCCGTGAGGCCGCCGGATGCTGTGTGCGTATAATTGAAGCTGGCCCCCGCACACAGCATCTGGAGATTATGATTACTTGGAAAAAGAATAATTCCAATGCATCCATTCCTGCCTTTGTAGACAAGGTAGAATCCTTGAATTCTATTCGATCACTCAAGATCAACTCGCGACCGCCAAGATCCCATTCAGCCTGATTTAACGCTTGTTATTGAACAATTGCAGCTTCTTTTCCCGTAACTTGTTTTGCGATCTTGGTCACGATGGGTACTCCTCCTGTTCCAGAAGATTTTAACTTCTCATGACCATTATACTTTGAAATCCAGTCTCGTACTTGACTGTTGGATTTAATTCCGTATTTAATGCAAATATCTCTGTAAGAACCAGCACCAGCCAAATAATCCATTACAGCTGATTCTTTTAACTCTGACGAATAGAGCAGGTTTTTTGATGTTTCCATTAGGCCTGCTGGCCCTAAACAATGGGGTATTCTGACCATAGGTGCTTTTCAACCGTATCAATGCGTTCTTCATATGTAACCGTAAATTTTCTCCCCATAAAAATATGCCCCTCCTTGCAGGAGACAGTTTTTTATTTCAACTGTCTACCTCAAGGGGAGCATATCACAGGGATGAACTGTTTTTAATTTATCAGCTTGTGTAAAGATCATTACCCCGGCATCTTGGACAAATCACTGAACTTCGTAAATTGCTTATGGAAGAATAATTGTATCGAATCAACCGGTCCATTGCGATGCTTGGCGATAATGATTTCGGTAATATTTTTCTTGTCCGTATCGGGATCGTAATAATCCTCACGGTATAAAAAGGCAACAAGGTCAGCATCCTGCTCCAAGGAACCGGACTCACGCAAGTCACTCAGCATTGGTTTTTTAACCTGCCGGGACTCAACGCTGCGGCTGAGCTGCGACAACGCAATAATCGGCACATTCAGTTCCCTTGCCAGTGCTTTCAATGACCGGGAGATTTCCGAAATCTCCTGTTGACGGTTTTCGCCGCCCTTGCCGCCGCTGCCCTGCATCAGCTGCAAATAGTCAATGATGATCAGCTTGAGATCATGTTCAATTTTTAAGCGCCTCGCCTTAGACCGCATTTCCACCACCGTAATACCGGCAGTATCGTCAATGAAAATCGGTGCTTCATAAAGACGGGTACAAGCATTAATCAGCTTGGGCCAGTCAGCATCAGACAAATCACCGATTCTGAGACGGGATGCGTCAATAGCCGCTTCCGCACAGATCATCCGCTGCACTAATTGTTCTTTGGACATTTCCAAAGAAAAGAAGGCAACTGATTTTTTCTCCCGTAAGGCAATATTGGAAGCGATATTCAAAGTAAAAGCGGTTTTCCCCATACTGGGGCGGGCTGCAACTAAGATAAGATCAGATGGCTGCAGGCCTGAGGTCAGACGGTCTAAGTCTTTAAATCCTGTTGCTACACCGGTAATACCGCCCTTAGACTGGTATAGCATTTCAATTTTTTCCATAGCTTTGCTGACAACATCTTTAATCGGCGAAAATGCTTGTCCGATTTTACGGCCGGCTACGCCAAGCATCATTTTTTCAGCCTGGTCAAGAATCTGCTCTACCTCTTCATTGGCGTCATACCCCATACCGGCTATGTGGGTGGCAGTGGTTATGAGTCCCCTGAGAAGCGCCTTTTCTTCCACAATCCGGGCATGATACATTACATTGGCTGCTGTCGGCATTGCATTGGCCAAGGACGTTACATAGGCTATCCCGCCGGCAGCCTCTAATTTATCATCTTTGCGCAATTGTTCGGTCACGGTAATAATATCGACTGCCTCATTGCGGTTATACAGACTCTGAATGGCCTGATATACCAAACGATGGGCCTCACGATAGAAGTCATCGGCCTGAAGCATTTCCGCCACTTTGGATATGGCTTCCTTTTCAATCAGCATGGCGCCGAGGACGGATTGCTCAGCCTCTACACTCTGAGGTGGTACGCGATCTAGCACTACTATCTCTCCCAATCAAACAGGCAAAAGGTTCATCTGCTTCGCAGTTGAACCTTTTAGCCAAGTTTTAACATAACGTTACGAATTTAGTGTTGCGGCCAGCTGCTCTTACGCACTGGCTTTCTGTTGCTCTTCACCGAACAAAATAGCCAGAGCATCTTCTACTTGTTCTACCGGGCAGATTTCCAGCTCTAAGTGACCAGCGGGAATATCCTTGTCATTCTCTTTGGGAATAATAATGGTTTTTATCCCTGCCTGTTTCGCTCCATAGGCCTTTTCAAAAACACCGCCTACGGCCTTCACTTTTCCCTGAATGGAAATTTCACCGGTTACGGCCACGTCCTGCCGGACTGGTTTACCGGTAATGGCCGAAATGATCGCCGTCAGAATAGCCGTACCTGCCGATGGACCGTCAATGCGTCCACCGCCAATAATATTAACATGAATATCATAGTTCGCCAGGTCTTCGCCGGTTATTTTTCTCACAACAGCGGCAGCATTGAATACGGAGTCTTTCGCCATGGATCCTGCGGTATCATTAAACCGCATGGAGCCTTTGCCTTTATCCCCGGCAGGGAAAGCCACCGCTTCAATCTCAATCACGGAGCCCAAATAGCCGGAAACACCCAGGCCAAACACCCGGCCTACTTCCGGTTTTGCGGAAGCTTTATGACTCACAAACGGTGTCAGACGGCTTACCTGTACAACCCGGTATACATCCTCACAGGTAATGATGACTTTTTCATCTTCCCCGGCACGATACAGGGCAATACCATAGGAATCAGCCAGAATATTAATCGCTTTCCGGCCCTCAATCGTGTAGTCGCTGATCAACCGGGGAACATCAGGCTCAACACTGACTTCCAGCTTACGGGCCGCATTAAAGATAATCTCCTCAATATGCTTGGGCATAAGCGGCTCAAAATAGATCTCGGCACACCGTGAACGGACTGCCGGATTAATATCGGCTGAATCACGCGTAGTGGCACCAATCAAAATAAAATCAGCCGGGGCGCCTTCCTCGAATAGCTTTTTGATATATTTCGGCACATTAGGATCGGCTGGATCATAATAGGCCGAATCAAAAGATACCCGCTTGTCTTCCAAAACCTTCAGCAGCTTGTTTTGCAGCATGGGATCCATTTCACCGATTTCATCAATGAACAAAATCCCGCCATGAGCGTCGGTGACCAGGCCTGGCTTTGGTTCGGGTATGCCGGTATCAGCCAAATCCTTGCGCGCCCCCTGGTAAATCGGATCATGCACGGAGCCTAACAACGGATTGGTCATATCCCGTGAATCCCAGCGCAGTGTTGTTCCGTAAGCCTCCACAAAAGCTGCTTCGGTAGCAAATGGCGAAAACATCAGCTTCTTGGGTTCTTCCAGCACCAGTCTAGCCGCTGTGGTTTTACCGATTCCCGGTGGTCCATAGAGAATCAGATGCTGCGGATAAGGAGAGGCTAGCTTTGCTCTCAGGGCTTCAACAGCCCTTTCCTGTCCGACGATTTCACTTAGTGTACCGGGCCTGAGCAGTTCCATTGCCGATTTGGTCAATTTTTTCTGTTCCAGCATCTCCAGCATAGCATATTTTTTCAGTGTCTGCGGATTTTCAACATTATTATCTTCCTTCAACACTTGCATTTTAATTTCTTTAATGTACTCCTGATGGCGTTCTTCCATCTTTTCGGCAATTTTCTTTTCAATCTTGTCCTCTACTGTCCGGCGGGCCATAAGGTCTGCCAGCTCATCTTCAATTTCATCCAGGAGATCAGGAATTTCCTGAGCAGTAGGAACCTTATCAACGGTAGGGTCTTCAAAAACAAGCTTCTGCAGTGCCAAAACCCGCTCAGCCACATCTTCAGAGCGCATAAGATCAAGAGCATCCAGCTTGCCTGCCTTCAGTACCACCTTTTCGGCACCAATCAGCCCCGCATAAAGTCCATAAAGGGCGGAGACCTGGCGTTTTAATTCATCATCAGCCGCTCGCATTACCCGTGTCTCGCGTCGAACCAGTTTATTGAAGAAATCTTTCATGTCATTTACCCTTTCTAATAAGGCCGATTAAATAGAAGGCGTGGCACAAAGCAATGATCGCTTACGCTGTTGATCAGCTGCCTGCAACCTGTACTTCAATTTTAGTCGTAATTTCCGGATGGATGCGAATGACAACCGGATAACTGCCAACAGATTTAATCGCATCCTTAAGCTCGATTTTGCGCTTATCTATCTCAATACCGTATTGTTTTTCCAACGCCTCGCTAATGTCCTTGGCTGTTACAGAGCCAAAGACTTTACCGCCTTCGCCGGTTTTAACAAGGACTTTTACCGCCACTTTGGCTAGCTGGCTGGCTAATACATGGGCTTCATCATTAGCACGCTGTTGTTTATGTGCTTCAGCTGCTTTCTGCTGGCTAATTGCGTTAACATTAGCGGCAGTTGCTTCAATCGCCAATTTCTGCGGCAGCAGATAGTTGCGGCCGTATCCCTCGGAAACTTCTAAAATATCGCCTTTTTTACCTAGTTTTTTTACTTCTTGCTGCAGAATTACCTTCATGCATATCACTCTCCTGTATATAGTTGTTAAACAGTTCTATAACCTGGTCTCTTGCTTCGGTAAAACTGATATTTTTTAGTTGAGCACCAGCTACTGTCTGG
>Ga0074195_1000895_pt1 | contig 49211 bp, 29 predicted proteins | sample EPASupsiteHSE623_FD_64525 | JGI IMG/M metagenome (GOLD analysis project Ga0074195, IMG submission 64525) | Bioremediated contaminated groundwater from EPA Superfund site, New Mexico - Sample HSE6-23 | ecosystem: Environmental > Aquatic > Deep subsurface > Groundwater > Contaminated ...
ACGGCCGTCTTTCTGGTACCCGATGCCAACGGGAATGTGGTCGAATTAAAGGCTGAGCTCAATAACCGGTTTGAAAACAAAGACGACGCGGCAAAATTTTTGGAAAAATGCAGTTCGGCCGGGTTTACCATTTCTGATATTGTAACCAAACCGTCAAAGCGGTCGCCGGCAGCCCCGTTTACAACTTCGACCCTGCAACAGGAAGCCAGCAGGAAGCTGGGCTTTTCAGTTTCACAAACCATGTCGGTTGCCCAGCGCTTGTACGAAGAAGGGAAGATCACCTACATGCGTACCGATTCGGTTAACTTGTCGTCACTGGCGATCAATACGGCTAAAAGTAAAGTTCTCAGTTTGCATGGCGAGCCCTACCTGAAAACGAGACAATATAAAACCAAATCGAAAGGCGCACAGGAAGCGCACGAAGCAATCCGACCCACATACATTGACCATGAGGAGATCAATGGCAGCGCACAGGAGAAAAGATTGTACGATCTGATCTGGAAACGCACGATCGCCTCCCAAATGGCCGATGCTGAACTGGAACGAACAACCATCACGAATAAAATCTCCAATTCTCCCGGGCTTTTCCAGGCTGTCGGGGAGGTCATTAAGTTCGACGGATTTCTGAAGGTGTACATGGAGTCGTCTGATAATGAGGAAGAAAACGGTGACTCAAAAGCATTGCTCCCGGCGGTGAATGTCAATCAGGAATTAAGGACTGAATCGATCCAGGCAACCGAACGTTTTAGTCAGAAGCCTGCACGCTATACCGAGGCCAGTCTTGTCAAGAAACTGGAAGAGCAGGGAATAGGGAGACCGTCCACTTACGCTCCGATTATCACGACAATTCAGAACCGCGGGTATGTATTGAAAGAAGATCGTCCGGGCGTTGAGCGCCAGTTTACACAACTGACACTGAAAAATACGAAAGTGTCGGAAAAGGTTAAAACTGAAATTACGGGTACTGAAAAGGCAAAATTATTTCCAACCGATATCGGTATGGTGGTCAATGATTTTCTTGTGAAATATTTTAAGAAGATCATGGATTTCAATTTTACGGCGCGTGTTGAGGTAAACCTGGATGAGATTGCGGATGGAAAGCGGATATGGAATGAGGTCATCGAAGATTTCTACCGTCCGTTTCATAAAAATGTTGAAATTGTATTGGAACAGTCAGAACGGATTAAAGGCGAGCGTCATCTGGGAGAAGACCCGGTGAGCGGAAAGCCTGTCTATGTGAAGATTGGCCGTTTCGGACCTTTGGCTCAGCTTGGTGAGGGAACTGAGGAAGGAGAAAAACCTCAGTTTGCCAGTCTTCGTTCAGGACAGATTCTTGAAACCATTACGCTCGAAGATGCGCTGGAGTTATTTAAACTTCCACGTGAGATCGGCGAATTTGAAAATAAGAAGGTTACGGTGGCGATTGGCCGTTTTGGTCCCTATGTGCGTCATGACAACCAGTTCGTTTCGCTTCAGAAGGGCGTGGATGATCCGTATTCAATCGATCTGCCGCGAGCCATTGAACTGATCGAAGGTAAACGTGAAAAGGACAGCAATGCTCTGATTAAAACATTTGATGAGGAACCGGAACTGAGAATATTAAATGGTCGCTGGGGACCTTATCTGTCATACAAGAAGAAAAATTTTAAACTTCCGAAGGCAACAGATGCAGGTAAGCTGACCCTGGAAGACTGCATGAAAATTGTCAAAGAAAGCGCACCTGCAAAAAAAGGGCGAAGAAAATAAATGGAGGATTGCGTCAGATTGTTTTATTTTTTCTGACAATACCGGCTTATCAAAATAGAGAAACATGGAACTGGACCTTTACCTGAACCCGGTTGATTTTTCGAAGATTAAACTTGCGCCGTGGGCTCAGAAAAAATACGCCATGGGAACCTTGCTGGAGAAGAACAGGGAAAAGCTACCCCCGGAAAAAGCAAAGATCGTGATCGTTGGAGTGGAGGAAGACCGGAATGCTGTTGTAAAAGGGAGTGCTGAATCGCCCGACAGGATCAGGGAATATTTGTACAGTTTAAACCGGATTGCGCCGCGTTTTAAAATTCTGGATATCGGGAATGTGCGTTGCGGTAATACAGCCAATGATACTTATTTTGCGCTGAAGGATGTTTGCCGGGAACTGATTGGCCATAGCATTACCGTGGTGGTGCTCGGAGGCAGTCAGGATCTGACATTTGGCATTGCCAAGGCATTTGATGAACGGCTCTTCTGTCTGGTGAATGTCGATCCGAAGCTGGATTACCACAAAGGTGATAAGACCATTGATTCAGAGAATTATCTTAATCCGGTTCTTCTCAGGCCCTCCACACTCTATTCGCAGACGACTCTTGGCTATCAGAATTATTTTGTGGACAGCCTTGATTTACAATTTGCTTCTGATCAGGATGCAGAGACTAAACGCCTGGGACAATTGCGTTATAACATGGCAACCGTGGAGCCTTATATGCGGGAGGCTGACGTTGTAAGCTTTGATCTGAATGCCGTGAGGCAGGTGGAAGCTCCGGGACAATACTTTGCTTCACCCAACGGATTTTATGCAGAGGAAGCCTGCCAGATATCGCATTATGCAGGAATAGGCGATCATGTTAAGGTGGCTGGTTTTTTCAACCTGATACCGCGTCTTGATTCCAGCGACCTTAGTTGTAAACTGATGGCCCAGATCGTATGGCATTTTATTGAAGGTTTTTATTGCCGGATACCGGAGGATCCGGGAAAGAGCGGGCAGGATTTCAATGAATTTATCATCGACCTGGAAGATCTGGATATGCAGATCACCTTTTATCAGAGCCGGAAAACAAACCGGTGGTGGATGAAAATATTTAATGAGTACAATGATACGGACCGCCTCGTCGCCTGTACCCAGGAAGATTATGACATGGCCGCCCGTTATGAGGTTCCGGACCGCTGGTGGAGGCATGTCAGGCGCTTAAGCGACACCCGGCGGAACTCCCGCACGCAGACCCGGTAAAACCTCACTTCCCCTAAAAGGCCGGCAACCTCTATACCCAAAGGAAAAGATCACGGGCAGAACCAGTGGATTCGTTTTATCTTTATCTTGCAGCATAAAACTAAGCCTGAAAAGCTGTGAGAAAAATTTTGCTGTCAATTCTTCTGTTTCCACTGTCAGTCTTTGCGCAGTCGCCGCTTCAGCATGTGGACCCCTTAATTGGGACTGCTCCGGCAACAACCGAAAGCGCCATGCGTCACAGTGAAGCGGGGTCGGAGCTCAAAGGACAGACCTATCCTGCAGTAGGACGGCCGTTTGGAATGACTCAATGGACACCTGAAACGAGAGATACCGAAGGAAAATGCATCGTTCCGTATTATTATAATGATCGGTTCCTGACCGGCTTCCGCGGTTCACACTGGATGAGCGGAAGCTGCACCCAGGATTACGGAAGTGCAACTGTAATGCCCTTTACAACCGGGCGGATTGATACGGTTCAGCGGTGTCCGGTGGCTAAACTTGATCACAGCCTCGAAATGGCTTCACCTTCCTTTTACCGCATCCTGATTCCTGATTATCAGATTAATGCTGAGCTGACGGGTGCTGTCCGGTCCGGTTTTTTCAGGTTTAGTTACGCATCTGCGGATGGCAATTATCTGTACATCAGGCTCAACAGTGATGAAAGGCAAGGCCGGATCTGGTTCGATCCGCTGAAAAATGAAGTGATCGGCTATAATCCGGTCCACCGCATCTATCAGGGATGGGGTCAGCCTGCGGGCTTTAGCGGGTGGTTTGTATTTCATTTTGACAGTCCTGTTTCTGTCATCTCCAGATCGGAACAGGAAATGATAATCTGCTTTCCAAAGCGGAGCGTCAACCGGGTGATGATCGGGACTTCATTTACGGGCGCAGAGGGCGCCAGGAATAATCTGGAGGCTGAAATAAAAAGCCGGAATTTTGATCAGCTGCGCCGGGAAAGCGAAAGGGAATGGAATCGTACCCTGGGTAAGGTAAAAGTAAAGGGAGCATCGGAGGAAGATCTCGTCAGGTTTTATACCGGGCTTTATCATTGTTATCTTTTACCACGTATTGCCAGTGATGTGAATGGAAGTTATCCTGGCTTTGCACAGGATACTGCCATTCATAAAGCGACCGGTTTTACTTATTATGACGATTTTTCGATGTGGGATACTTACCGGACGCTTCATCCCCTGATGACGATCCTGGAACCCGAAAGAAGCCTGGATATGATCCGGTCGCTGATTCTGAAAGCGCAACAGGGCGGCTGGATGCCTATATTCCCGAAATGGGCAAATTATACGGTGGCAATGATCGGCGATCATGTGAGCACCATGATTGCTGATGCGTACAGTCGAGGAATAACAGGCTTCAATGTCGATACGGCTTACTATTATATGCGGAAGAATGCTTTTGACCGGCCATCTGAGGCAGAGTATCTGGATGGCAAGGGGCGAAGGGCTCTGGCCAGTTACCTCCGTTATGGTTATATTCCACTGGAGGATCCTGTAAATGAGGCGTTCCACAAGAAGGAGCAGGTGTCGCGGACCCTCGAATACGCTCTGGATGATTATGCTTTGGCCTGCTTTGCAAAGAAGATCGGGAAAGAGGAGGATTTTGACATTCTGATCAAACGGTCTCAGAACTACAGGAATGTGTTCGATACGCTGACCGGATATGTCCGTGGCCGCTATGCAGACGGCAGTTGGGTCGGGTCTTTTGACCCGGATATAAAGAGTAGTTTTATTACCGAAGGAACAGCCCATCAGTATACCTGGTACGTGCCGCATGACATCGCCGGACTGACCGGCCTGCTTGGGGGCAGGGAAAAGTTCCTGGACAGGCTGAATGTTTTTTTTGACAAGGGTTATTACTGGCACGGGAATGAAACGGATCAGCAGGCGCCATATCTGTTTGCTATGGCCGGCAATCCGGAGAAAACACAGGAATGGGTACGTAAAATAATCATCGCTGAATATGGAACGGGTCCCGGAGGTCTAAGCGGAAACGAAGATGCCGGGCAGATGTCGGCCTGGCTGGTTAGCTCCATGCTCGGGTTTTACCCGGTTTGTCCCGGCAAGCCTGAGTGGGTGCCGGGCAGTCCTTCTTTTGAAGAAGTTAAGATTCAGCTTACCCGCAAGGGAAAGCCCTTTGTGATCCGTGCTGAGGGTCCTGTTGATCAGACACCCTATGTGAGCCGGATTGAATTAAACGGACAGCCTCTTGACGAACCGGTTTTTCTGCAGCAACAAATTATACCGGGCGGCAAACTGATATTTAAGATGAAGCAGCCATAAAAAAAAACGTCCACGGAAAGAATTCAGTGGGACGTTTTTTGACCTCAGTCGGGGTTAAGTTTATTCACTGTAGGCATTATTGTTTTGTTTTTCCAGCTCCGGAATATCCCAGTAATAGTTGGAATAAGGAGGTGCTATAGGCGAGAAGGTACCGGCATCCCGGTCGCCGATACCGATCGTTTTACGCATGGCGATCAGGTAATAAATGCGGTCTGCATGTTCTCCTGCCATCTCCTTGATACGCTCGTTCTCAATATCCTGTTCTGTGATCTCAGCCGATAAAATATCATCCAGTCCTGCCCGGTTCCGGACCATATTCAGATCGTCGGCAGCTCCGACCTTGTCACCATTCATAAAACGAATGCTGGCGCGGGTCAGGTACATTTCGGCCAGGCGCAGCATCGGGCGGTTTGAACGGCGTCCGCTGGTGGCAGCACGGAAATGCTTGTCCTGCCATACATGGGGGGTCGTGATGGGAGAATAACGGGTTTCGTAAGTGTTTAGATGGGTATAATATTCCGTTGGATTAGTAGAAACATTCCAGGGATTTTCCTTGTAGGCTTCCAGACGGATGAATGTTTGGGTATAGCGTTTGTCGTTAGCGGCTTCAGGTCCGACAGAGTAATCAGCATTCATCCAGCCGATCTGTTGCAGTGCACTGTATGAAAGTGTGAAACAGGCCCATGCACAGTGATTCCATTTCGTGCCGCGGCCACCATTTGCGGTGTAGTTGTTCTTGGAAAAGATTGTTGGATTACGGTCAAACTTCGATGAAGTTGAGCTGATTGCGATCTCCCAGATAATTTCACCGCTGTGTCCTTCGCCGGCAACCTTGTTGAAAGCTGCGATCGGGTCATCATTCAGATTATACATTCCACTTCCGATGACATCGTTCAACTGGGCTTCTGCCAGTTCATATTCACCCATGTAAAAGTAAATACGGGCCAGCATAGCCTGAGCCACATATTTGTTCGCACGGGAACGCTGACTTAACTCGGAGGTGACGTAGGTGGTTGGCAGCGCGGCAATGGCATCTTTCAGGTCCTGAACGATCGAAGCATATACTTCCTCTACAGTTGCCAGAGTAGCATTTTTAATATCATCTGCACCGTTGACATAGTTGCGTCGTAAAACAAAATATTTTCCGGAATTATCGCCGTCGGGATTGTAGGGAGGAGCCCAGGTCCGGGCCAGATACCAGTAGCAAACGGCCCGCATGAACAGCAATTCGCCTTTGTAACGTTTTACTGTTTCTTTATCCTCATTTGTCATGTTCGCGAAAACATCTTCACCTGCTGCTTCGGCATCATTAATCAATTGTAATGGGGCATTGGTTGCAGTCGACATTTGATAAAGATACTGGAAGGCTGTTTCAAGTTCTTTTTCGCCATTCAGGGCGGTGCTTTCCCATAACCGGTTATAATATTCATAGTAATAGCTTGAACCAGTAATTCCATTCAGGTACTGGCAAATATCAGATTCGGCAAAACCTCTTAAACCAAGTGCGCCAACCGGACTTCCCCAGGCATTGCCCATCAGCAGCAGATAAGGTTGTCTGACGGCCAGCTCAAGCTCTTCGACGGTCGTCCAGGGATACTGGTTGGGCCGGTCCAGTTCGAAAAAATTGTCGTTGTTGCACGAAAAACCTGTGAACAACAGAATCAATGCGATTAGTGGCTGATATATTTTTTTCATTTTTCAACGATTTTAAAAGTTAACATTCAGACCAAACATGAACATGCGCGACGAAGGCATCGACTGAAACGATGAGTAGCTGCCGCCGCTTTTCTGGTCAATTTCCAGCTCAGGATCGTAGCCGGAAAAATTCGTGAACGACATTAAGTTATTGGCAGAAACATACACACGAACATGGTTTAGTTTGATCCGGTTTGTGAGCTGTTTGGGAAGCGTATATCCCAGGGTTACGTTCCGGAGTTTCAGGTAATCTCCTTTTTCAAGGTATTGCGAAGAAGGGGTATTGTTGTCAGAGCCATAGCTTACACCGGTTGTGGTCGGATTCCCTTCGTTGTCGTAATAATAAATATTGCCGGCTACAATCTGGGGCCAGTAAGTCTTGTCACCGGGCTTCGTCCAACTGGAGGTCAGCAATTTTTCGTTGGCGACCAGCATACCTGCATTCGGGATCATGGAGCTTTGAAGCAGCCGGTTATAAATGTAGTTTCCTGTGACAAACGACCAGACCATCCCAAAATCGAAATTCTTATAAGTGACATTCGTATTGAACCCGCCTAACAGATCAGGAAGGGCTGATTTCCCTTTGAGCATCATTCTGTTGTCGCTCATGTTTTCGTTGGTCGCGGGAATAATGTTCCCTGTATGTTTGGTTGTTCCGTCTTCCAGGGTTTCGACTTCATAGATTAATGGGATACCTTTTTCTGAATCAACTCCTGCGTATTCGGCCATATAATACGTACCCCACTCCATGCCTTTCTTGGTGATGGTGCGGATAATGCCGGCTTCTCCTTCCTGGAGGATACCTACATGATTGGCGTCCGATTCCGGATCCAGGGAAAGTACTTTATTTTTATTGGTTGAGATATTGAAACCTGCCGACCATGTGAAATCCTTTTTGCTGATGATCAATGCATCGGCATTGAATTCAAATCCCTCGTTTTTCATATCTCCGATATTCTGCCAGCAGGTGTTACCGCCATAGATACCGGCTGAAGGCGGCAGCGTAACTGCCAGTAACATATCAGAAACCTTTTGCTGATAGTAGGCAAGCGATCCGTTGATCCGATTGTTGAAAAGTCCGTAATCAATACCTGCATCCAGTGAATTGGTCGTTTCCCATTTGATGTCAGAGTTGCCGATACTTTGAAGATAGGTATTGTTGTTACCTTCCAATGTGTTGGATCCGCTGTTAATATACCACAGATCGGAAGTGATCCCGCTTGGGATGTTGGTATTTCCGGTTTGGCCATAACTACCTCTTAATTTTAAAAGGCTTACTGGCTTTAATTGAAAGAATTTTTCATCTGAAATGATCCATCCCGCCGACCCCGACATAAATGTGGCCCAGCGATTATCTTTTGTAAATTTAGAGATGCCGTCACGACGAATGCTTCCGCCTAAAAGGTATTTATCAAAGAGTTTGTAGTTGGCCCGGCCAAAGAAACCTCTTAAGTAGGATTCGCCTGAAATACTGGTGCTTCCGCTTAAGGTATTCGGTGTGCCAACTTCGGGGAATGCCCCTACCAGGCCTTCTCCCTTCATCATCATATAATGTGTCTGCTGACGGGTATTCTCAATACCGGCCACCACATTTAAAACATGATCATCATTGATGGGTACATCATAATTCATGTAGGCATTGTAATTTGCAGTTGATGTTTCATATTTACCCTCCTGAGCAACAGCGCCATTGACCAGCAGGGCCCCGCTTCTCCATGACCGCGCGCGGTTACCGACATAATTTAACCCAAGTTCACCTTTCAGGGAAAGTCCGTTGACCGGTGTATGCCAGGTGCCGTTTAATCCGGAGAGGACATTCATGGTCTTTAAATTTGATTGCGCGTTCACCGGATCGATACTGGCAAGGGCATTTACTGCGGCGCGGGAGTTCCAGTAACCGTTAAACCCTGCTTCATCGTAGACTTTCATCCAGGGAAGGGCATTGGAATTCACCTGGGCCCAGCCGCCCGCTCCGGCCTTACCGTCGCCTGATTTTATACGGCTATTGTCGGTGTAGGAAGCAAACATCCGGTATCCCAGGTCGAAGCAGTTCAGAAGTTTATAATTCAGGTTAATATTGGCGGAATAGTTTTCCAGACTGTTGAATTTCAGGTTCCCCTCATCCTTCCGGTATTTCAATGAAAGGAAGGAATTGCCTTTTTCGGATCCCTGGCTTACGGCCACATTGGCTTCATAGAAAGAACCGGTGCGTGAGATCACATCAGCCCAGTCGGTATTTGTTTTCAGTGCTTCTTCCTGCGTCATGGTTTCGGTAGCCCCGTCCAGTTGCTTGATGGCATTTTCAATGCTGTAAGCGGTGGCACGGCTGTTCTGGTAAGCCAGATCCATGATTGCAATATAATCGGTATTATTGGCATAGCCAATATCCGATTTAGCCCAGTTACTGATACCTGTTTTGATATCTACGTCCACTTTGGTCTGGCCCATTTTCCCTGATTTTGTTGTAACCAAAATCACCCCGTTCGAACCGCGTGAACCATAAATAGACGTTGCCGCGGCATCTTTCAGAACATTGATCGATTCGATGTCGTTTGGATTGAGCATCGCCAGGATACTCTGGTTGGTTTCACCGTCATAGCTTTTGTCCAAGGGGCTGCTCTGCACAGGGATCCCATCTACAATCCATAGCGGATCAGTACCCGAAGAAATTGATCGTACGCCACGGATCTTGATTTGCTGGGGAGCGCCCGGTATGCCTGCACCTGAATTAACCTGCACACCGGCGGCCATTCCCTGGAGGGTGGCCTCAATCGTTGCAGGAACAGTTTTTTGAATGTCTTCGGTCGATAAAGAAGCGACAGATCCAATCACATCCCGTTTTTTCTGTGTACCATACCCTACCGCTACGACCTCTTCAATACCAATGGCATCCACTTCCAAAGTGACGTTGAAAACAGATCGTGAGCCAACGGTGAGTTCAATGGTTTTCATCCCGATAAAAGAGAACACCAAAACCTGATCGGGTGATACATCGGCAAGATTAAAATTTCCATCCGAGTTTGTAATGGTACCTTTTGAAGTTCCCTTAACCAGAATCGTAACGCCTGGAAGAGATTGCCCGTTATCGTCCGAAATTTTTCCGGTCACGTTCTTATTCTGTCCGCTTTTTATGACGTTCTTTTCTCCTGCCGGGGTGATAATGATCAGGTTTTTGTCTGTAATGACATATTTTACCTGGGCTGAGCTAAAGATCTCATTCAGGATTGCCTCAACGCTCCCGTTTTTCATATTAATACTGATCTTTTTATCAATATCCAGACGTTCATCCTGAAGCAAAAACTTGAACTTGCTCTGCTCCTCAATTTGTTTCAGAACTTCCCGAACGGTCACTTCATTTAAATTAAGTGATAGTTTTGCCTGTTGGGAATAAACATTTGCCGACACATGAATGGCCAGCAAAAGCACCAAAATAAAGGTTAGTCTCATAACTCGAAACAGTTTTTTTAAATGAGGACCTGACGTCATCCTCCCATTCCACTTTTTTTTCATAGTTTTGTAATACTTAAGTTTATAATGATCTAATGCAGACACATTAGGTTAAACTTGTAACCGCCGGGTGTTCCACCACCTGGCGGTTATTGTTTTATCTTTATGGCATACCGGTTTCCTTTTTTAGTATAAGTTAAATCACTTGCAATCGAGATCGCGTCCAGTATTTCTTCAATGCTTTCGTCAGTGAACACCCCTGAATAGTGGATATTATTTCCAAGTTCTTTCGGAACAAATACTATTTCGACATTATATTTTCGTTCAAGTTTGTTAGCAAGTAACTGTAAGGCTTCAGCATGCATGTACATTTCATTTTGTCGCCACGAAGAGTATTCACTGACATTAACTTTATTGAGATTAAAAGCAGCGGTACTTTTATCATAAATGACCAGCTGCCCCGGTTCTACCCGAAGATCCTCTTTTGCATCTTTTTGAATGCTGATCTTCCCTGATTCAAGGGAGGTGTAGATCTTTTTTTCATCGGGATACGCTGAAACGTTGAATCGGGTGCCATGAACCAGAATTTCGAACTCACTTACATTTACAATGAAGGGCTTGTCGTGATGAGTGACATCAAAGAAGCCTTCACCGGTTAAAAAAACTTTTCGGTTGGTTTTTCCAAAGTTTGCCTGATAACGGATCTGAGATTTTGAATTAAGCCATACTTTCGAACTGTCGGGAAGGACGACGAACGACCGGTTTCCCAGTTCTGTTTGTACCATTACAGATGTTTCGGCGGCGGTTTTATTAAATAAATTGCTATACAGCGTAAATAATCCTGTCATGAAGAGAATTCCTGCTGCGGCGCTAATCATTGAGATCGTAAAATATTTTTTCCGGGTCCGGTTTTTTGTTTCAATTTTTTGAACCAACTCAGAGAATACCCATTTAGAATCCACCTGTTTGTATTTTTTTACATGCGGAGCCTCCTCCCAGATTTTTTTAACCTGGTCAAATAAAAGCCGGTTTTCGCCCAATTCCATCAGTTCCCTGAACTGGTCTTTTTCACCAGGCGTAGCCGTATCGGTGAGAATTGCAATGAATAATTCTTCTTTCTCTGTCATTTGATATTCACTTCTGTTTCTAATGACAATTCTGAAACGGGAAGGTCTTACTCCAAATGCAAAAAAAATTAAAAATATTCCGGGTAAGAAATCCGGAGGCAATCGCGAAGAAATTTTAATGCCTTGCCTATCTGTGTTTTAACGGTTTTAATTGAAATTTCCATATCCAAAGCGATTTTTTCCTGTTTTGTTTCGTTGAACCTGCTTTGGATAAAGACATCTTTGCAGCGGGGAGGGAGCTTCTCTATACATTGTGAAAGATAATTCCGGAATTCCTGCTGTTCTATTTCATCCGAATCAACAATACTGTTTTTATTTTCGAGATAGGCTGAGGTATAACCCAACCGTATAGATTCGGACTTTAATTTATTCAGGCAGGCATTTTTTACAGAAGTATACAGATAGGATTTTACCGAACCTGAGATCCTGATTTTTCTGCGGTCTTCCCAGATTTTTGCAAATACATCCTGCACGACATCTTCATCGCTAAAGTCATCCTGAAAATAATGAGATGCATAATTGCAAAGACGCGTGTAAAATTGCTCAAAAAGAAGCCTGAAGGCTTCGAAGTTCCCTTCCCGTACTTTATCAAAGTTTTCTATCTCAAAGTTCTCACTCACGTAATCGATGCCATTATTAATACAAAACAGATCAAAACAAGATGGTACAAACTTAGGTAAACTTATTGATATTTAATAAACACAGTTAGGATCGGTTTAGGGCTTATGTTTATATTGATTTTTTTCCGGATGAAGCGAGACTTGTAGAAAAAATAGATCTTGTTGTTAAACAAAAGACGATTGGCGAACTTTTATTAAAAATAGTCCGTTACGTTTGGCAGTTTTTGACGGAAAGTTGTCATTGCAGACAAATAAGAATCGGTTTAACTTGCAGGCATCAAAGTAACTGTGTTTTGAAGCAAGAACTTGAAATAGTTCAACGAACAATCTAAAATTGGGTATTATGGTTAGAGTTGCAATTAACGGATTTGGACGGATCGGACGACTGGCCTTCCGTAAGATGATGGAAAATGAAAAGCTGGAAGTTGTCGCTGTTAACGATTTGAGTGCTCCTTCCATGCTGGCTTACCTGCTTAAATATGATTCCATTCAGGGAACTTTGAAAGCTGACGTTGGCCATATCAACAATGCTTTGATTGTAAACGGGAAACGGGTAGCGGTATATGCCGAGCGGGTTCCTGAAAATTTACCCTGGGCAGAGCTCGGGATCGATCTGGTACTGGAATGTACCGGTATTTTCGAATCAAAGGAAAAAGCATCGGCTCATTTAAAGGCGGGGTCAAAAAAGGTCATCATCTCAGCTCCGTCTGACAAGGATGTGAAGACCATCGTCTACAACGTGAATCATGAGATCCTGGATGCAACTGACCGGTTGATCAGTTGTGCTTCCTGTACCACCAATTGTCTGGCGCCTCTGGCCAAAGTACTGAATGACAGGTTTGGAATTGAGGCCGGGCAGATGTCAACCATTCATGCCTATACCAATTCACAGCCCTTGCTGGATACGCCCGATCCTAAAGTAAACTACCGTAAATCGAGGGCTGCTGCCGATAATATTGTACCTTATACAACCGGAGCTGCAAAAGCGATCGGATTGGTCATTCCCGATTTGAAAGGTAAGCTGGACGGTTCTTCCCAGCGTATCCCCGTACATTCAGGATCGATCGTGGAATTATATACCGTCCTCGGGAAGAAGGTTACTGAAGATGAAATTAATAAAGCCATGAAAGATGCCTCCAACGAGTCGTACGGCTATAATGATGACTATATTGTTTCGAGCGATGTTGTCGGAATGGAATACGGTTCACTGTTTGATGCTACTCAAACCAAAGTAGTGGCGTCAGGAGAAAGCCAGTTAGTCAAGACTGCTGCCTGGTACGACAACGAAATGTCCTTCGTATCGCAGATGGTGCGTACTGCAGCGTATTTTGGTGCATTGTAAACAAACAAATATAAGTAAAAAGGGAGAGGCTTAACTGCTTCTCCTTTTTTTATTTATGGAATGGTACGGTAATTTTGGAGTAATCGGCCTAACAATTATCTTTGAGCAAAATCTGCCGGATCGACTATGAATCGAACATCTCTGGATATATTAAGCGATGACTGCGTCTTGATGAGTGAATTAAAAGGAGGCAATTCCAGAGCTTTTGATCTGATTTTTAGAAAATATTACGGTAACCTTTGCCGCTTTGCGTATTCGGTGGTTCGTGATGCTGACCTTTCGCAAAGCCTGGTTCAGAATGTTTTCGTAAAATTATGGGAACGCCGCTTTGTTTCCGGAGAAATTAAAAATTTAGCGGGCTATCTGACCATGATGGTGAAGAATCAGGTTTTTGATTACATCCATGACCGGGAAAATCAGCACCTGGTATACGAAAAGACAGAGCCAGGAGGTCCGGACGAATCGACAGAAAATGAAATACTGCGAAAAGATTTTGAAGCGTGTCTCTTTACCGCTCTTTCCAAACTTCCGGAACGATGCCGCCAGGCTTTTGAACTGAGCCGCTTCGAGAATCTCACGAATCGGGATATAGCAAGGCAGATGAATATTTCGGTGAAGGGAGTTGAAGCTTTAATGGGCCGATCGCTTAAAATCTTGAGGGTTGAATTAAGGGAATTTTTGCCTTCATACCATTTAAAAGGATTAAAAGGGCAAAACCTGGTCCTGTTGTTTTTCAGCACAATAAAATTCTGTTTCAGTCGATTAAAAGGAACTCCCTGAATTTTTTTATTTTCTATGTAGGGTTGTGCGTTACTTCCGGAGTCATCTGATTAAATCAGGACAAATGAAAGCGGAAATGGAAGAGATCGATCTCCTAATCTTCAGGTATCTTTCCGGGACGATCACCGATAATGAATCAGTCATATTGGAGAGTTGGAAGTCAAAGCATGTGCAGAACCGGACCGAATTTGATGATATCGTTGAGTTGTGGCACAAAACCGGCAACTTCCGGTTTCCTGTCAAAATTGATACCGAACAGGCGCTGACTAAAGTCCATGAGCACTCGGGTATACCAAAACAAAGGGTGTTTAGGCTAAGCTTTATCCAGCAAATTGCCGCAATTCTTATTTTGTCTTTGGTATTTACCGGTCTTTACAATTATTTTCTTGAGGGTCGCCCCGCCAATTCTGTTTATTACCAGGAAGTAAATGCAGCCTACGGAACAAGGACCAGTATCGATCTGCCTGATGGCTCGGTTGTGTATTTGAATTCCGGAAGCTCATTGCGTTTTTCAAATCAGTCAGGACAAAAGAATGAGCGGCGGGTTGAGCTAAAGGGTGAGGGTTATTTTAAAGTTGCCAAAGATCCGGGAAGTCCCTTTATCGTTGATGCAGGGAAGCTTTCTGTCGAAGCCCTTGGTACTGCATTTAACGTGAACGCCTATCATCCCGATTCGCAGATTGAGGTGGCGCTGATCGAAGGGAAAGTGGCTTTGCGCTCCGGATCGGGCAAAAAGTCAAAAAAAGATTTGATCCTCAGTCCGAGTGAATTGGCCCGTTTTGACGTGGCAACAAATAAGCTGGCGAAAGAATCGCTTGACAATCCGGGAAAATACACCGGGTGGACCGAAGGTAAAATGATTTTTATTGATGATCCGATCCGCGACGTTATACAACGGTTGGAAAACTGGTACCACGTCGAAATCCGGTTACAGGATCAACAGATGCTGAACTACCGGTTTACCGGAACGTTTGTGGACGAACCGCTCGAAGAGATCCTGAATGCGTTTAGTCAGACCTCACCTTTGCACTATGCTATAAAACCTGGTACCAAAAATAATCAGGGAGAATATTCCAAACGAATTGTAATCTTAAAACATAAATAAATGGGAACCTAATGTAAAATTCAAATCCGCATGCCCAAGCATGAAGACAGGAAGATGGTGGAACATCTTCCTGTCAGGTAAATGCCTGCTAACAACAGACATAAAAATTTTAGTTAAAACTTTCAATTCAAATGTATGAAAAAAACTAACAAGGATGGGATACCAAATGGTATTCCGTGGAACAAAGTTTTGAGTGTTATGAAATTGACAACCTTTTTCTTTTTTGTTTCGACGTTTACGTTGATCGCTTCGGGGACCTTTTCTCAGAATAAAACATTCACAATTAACAGGCAGAATGCGTTGATCAAGGATGTTTTACAGGAAATCGAAGATCGGAGCGGGTATTTCTTTATCTACAATAATGAGTTTGTAGATGTTTATAAGAAAATTAGCATTAATGCCAAAGACAAGAGTATTCAGGATCTTCTGAATGTAATTTTTCAGGAACAGGATGTCACTTATACTGTTTCTGACAGGAGGATTATTCTTTCACCTGCTGATGACGCTAACGTTACGGTTCAAAGCAAATCTTTGTCAGGCACGGTCAAAGATTCTTCAGGACAGCCCCTTCCGGGAGTAACAGTAGTTATTAAGGGAACAAATACGGGCTCCATTACTGATATGAATGGAAACTTTTTGCTTGCCAATGTTCCTTCAGAAGCTACTTTGGTTTTTTCTTTTGTTGGAATGAGAACTCAGGAGGTTCAGGTTTCAGGAAGGGTAAAAGTCGATGTTGTTCTGTCGGAGGAAGCCATTGGTATTGAAGAGGTGGTGGCTGTTGGGTACGGAGTTCAGAAGAAGGTAAATTTATCGGGAGCTGTGGCTTCTGTTAATGTGAGCGAACTGACAGAAAGCCGTCCGGTCACCAATATCTCGAATGTATTGTCCGGGTTGGCTGCCGGAGTATCGGTAACTTCGGCGAGCAATCGTCCCGGGAATGATGACGCAACTATTATGGTCCGTGGTCAGGGTACGCTGAATACTTCATCTCCTTTAATTATTATTGACGGCGTGGAGGCGGCAATTAATTCAGTCAATCCCCAGGATGTCGAATCTATTTCCGTTTTGAAAGATGCTTCTTCCGCTTCCATTTACGGTTCAAGAGCAGCTAATGGTGTTATCCTGATCACCACCAAACAAGGGAAGCAGGGTACGCTTAAACTGGATTATAATGGGTATGTGTCGTTTGAATCGATCCGGAAAACACTGGATCCGGTTTCTAATTACGCAAATTATATGGAATACGTGAATGAAGGATACGCGAACTCGAATCTGGCAACATTGTTCTCCCAGGGAATGATCGATGCATGGAGAAACGGGACCGATCCGTTGCTTTATCCGAATACGGACTGGATCGACGCAACCTTCGAAACTTCTGTTGCTACCAATCATGTGATCTCGATGAGCGGCGGAAGCGATAAGATCCGGTTTTATTCTTCGTTTGGATACCTGAACCACCCCGGAGTAATGGAAAATTCAGGTCAGGAAAAATACAGCAGCCGTTTCAATATTGAAGGGGATGTTCGTCCCTGGTTGAAATTAGGGGTCAACATCAATGGCTATTTTTCTGATCTGGACGTGGGAACAGATAATATTGAAAGCTCTACCGGTGTATTTGCCTTTTCGTCTGCAACTACCCCCGGTATGGTATTCAGAGCTCCCGACGGTCGTTATGGAGCAGTAAATAACACAGAAGACGACCCTCAGTCCAGTAATAACAATCCGCTTCGTAACTTAAACTCGGTTTCAGGAAACTATGCGAGACATAACATGCGCACCCGCTTTTTCGGAACACTGACCCCATTTAAAGGATTCTCTGTAACCGGGTCCTTTAATTATGATTTTACGGATGAACAACTGGAGAAGACGCCGAACTTTCTGGATGGTTGGAACTTTCTCACAAACACAATCACCCTTGTTGGCTCTGGTAAAACTTATGTGACCAACAAAGACAGCAAAATTATCCGTCATTTTGGAGATGTGGTTGCCCGTTATGAGAATAAATTCTTCGATAACAGGTTTGACTTTGGCGTGATGGCAGGTGCCAGCCAGGAACAATACCTGACCAAAAATTTCGCCACAACCCGATATGATCTGATTGATCCTAAGCTGACCGCAATCGATGCTGCAACCGGTGAAGCAACTTCCAGCGGATCGGCAACAGAATGGGCCATGCATTCATACTTCGGCCGTATGAATCTGGGCTGGGCAAACAAGTACCTGCTGGAATTTAATCTCCGCGCGGATGCTTCTTCCCGTTTTCTGAAAGGTAACCGTTGGGGATATTTTCCCTCCGCTTCCGTAGCATGGCGTATTGACCAGGAAGAATTCATGCAGGCATTGACTAGCCGGTGGTTAAGCAGTCTGAAACTCAGAGGTTCCTATGGTTCACTGGGAAACAATTCATTGGATAGTAACCCAAACCTGAACAATTATGCTGCACAATCTGTATTTGAACCATCAAATTATTCCTGGGGAAACGCGATGGTCGTTGGTTTGGCTCAATTGTCTCTTGCAAATGCCCTGCTTACCTGGGAAACCACTTATGTAACCAACCTCGGTGTCGATTTTGGCGTAATGGATAATCGACTAAGCGGAACAGTTGATGTGTTCAATAAAAAGACAGAGGATATATTGATTAATTTACCAGCTCCGTCGGTGCATGGAACCAGTACCCTTCCACGACAAAATTCAGCAACGGTAACTAATAAAGGAATTGAACTGACATTGGCCTGGCAGGATAAGGCGGGTGATTTCAGTTACGGGATCAACGGGAATTTTACGTACGTGAAAAATACGGTTGATAAATTCAAAGGAGATGATTATTCTCTTAGCGGTGTCAATTATCTCAGGGAAGGATATCCCATCAACGCCCAATACATGCTGCGGGTGGACCGGATCATTCAAACGGATGAGGACTTGGCTGTCGTACAGGATATGCTTGCGAAAAATGCGAATGCATTTGCGGCTTTTGGAACCCCCCAAAAGGGAGATTTGCTCTATAAGGACGTTACCGGGGAAGGAATTGTTAACAGTGATGACCGGGAAGTGGTCAGCGATGGTAATAATCCGAAATACATGTTTGGGTTAAATACCTCTTTCGGATATAAAGGTTTTGATCTCGCTGTATTGTTACAGGGGGTAGCTGGGGTGAACGTGTATTGGCAACACCCTCAGTATAATACACCGACAGTTCGTTATGGATACCAATTAAATCAGGAAGTTGTTGAAGGTCGCTGGTACGAAGGTCGCACCGACGCAACTTATCCCCGTCTGCTTCAATATTCGGATACACGTAACACACAGGCTTCCGATTTTTACCTGGAAAATAAATCCTATCTTAAAATCAGGAATATTCAGATGGGATATACCTTGCCCAAATCATTGATTAGAAGGATGTTTGTTGAACGGCTTCGGATTTATGGAAGCTTGGAAAATTTTATCACGTTCACCTCATATAAAGGATTTGATCCTGAAGTAAACGGGATGGCATATCCCTCAATGAAACAGGCTGTAATAGGTATCAATTTAACATTTTAACAGATCATTGACACATGAAAAATATAAAATATTTGATCATTTCGCTTGTCTTTCTTATGATATTCATTGGATGTTATGAGCTTGACAGATACCCCAATGATAAATTGAGCGCCGGAACATTCTGGCAGACGAAGGAACATGCTGATCAGGCAATGGCTGGGGTTTATAGCGTGACGCAAAGTGCTTATGTATTTGGTATTGTTTTTGGATTGGATTGCTTGTCGGATATAGGAACGGGGTATGATGCAGCCTCGTATGATGTAATTGCCCGTGGAACTTATAATGCCACGACAGATCGGGTAACTAATAAATGGAGTACCTTGTATGAAGGAATTGCCCGTGCTAATCTCGTGATGCAGAATATCGGCAAGGTCAGTGAGGATGAAATGAGCAATGAACTGAAAACGCAGTATCTTGCCGAAGCTAAATTTATGCGTGCGCTTTTCTACTTTCAGCTGCTTGATTTCTTCGGAGGTGTACCACTGTATGATGAAACAGTGGTTATATCTGAAAGTTTCAGCAATATGATGGAACCCAGAAGTTCTGCCGATGAAGTGCGGGCATTTATCATCTCGGATCTGGATGTAGCAATTGCTTCATTACCAGCGGAAGGAGAATGGGGAACATCCGATTATGGTCGTGCCACAAAAGGGGCGGCTCAGGCATTGAAAGGAAAAGTGTTACTCTTTAACAAACAGTATTCGGAAGCTGCTGCCCAGTTTGAAGCGGTTGTCTTGGGTGGAAAATACGCACTTTATCCCAGCTATGAGGACCTTTTTAAACCCGGTGGCGATGCAAGCAACGAAATGGTTTTTGCCATTCAAAACATAGGAGGTATAGGACAGGATTTTGGCATGCCAATGACATTTTATATGGGGACACGTGCTTCTTTCGGCAGTTGCTGGGATAATGTAACAGTCGCCACAGACTTTGTCGATTCTTATGAATATATCGATGGAAGGCCATTTAACTGGGAAGACTGGGTTCCGGGATTTACTAACAGTATAACGGTTAAGGATGCGACATTCCGCGCCACCCTGTCGGCAGACAGGAAAACGGTCACCAAATATCCGGATACCAAAGCGATGCTGTTGGAGATGTATGGCCAGCGCGATCCCCGCATGCAACAATCCATTATTCTTCCTTATACCGGGTACAAAGGGTGGGTATCCAATGCAAAGAAGGACTGTGAATACGTGATCGCGACTGGGGTAAACGAAGCGAATGGATTTATTCGCGTGAATAATAGCTGGGATATTTACCTGTGGCGTAAATTTGTGGCCGAATATGATATGGACGGGGCTATCAATAACCGGGAAGACACACCGATTAATTTTCCGTTGATCCGTTATGCCGACGTGTTGCTGATGTTGGCAGAGTGTTACAATGAGATGGAAAAACAGGATGATGCGGTCGATCTGATCAATGAAGTGCGTAGCCGTGTGGGAATGCCTGGCATCAACAGTGGTCCGGCTTGGCTGTCTGCTTCCGGTAAGGACCAAGTATTTGGACGGATCAAACACGAACGTGCAGTCGAACTGGCAGCCGAAGGGCATCGTTTTGGAGATTTAAAACGCTGGGGATTGCTGGAAACACTAAACGGGAAAGTTGAAAAAGGCTTTACTGGCAAGACTTATTATACCAAAGTGGTACGAGACAGGGATTACTTTTGGCCTATTCCCCAAACAGAAATGGATCAAAATTCCAACCTAACCCAAAATCCAGGATGGGAATGATAAAGCAGGATCTGCTTGATTCTAATTGACAATTCTGATCGTCCATCTGAACGAAACAGTAGTAAAAAAGGAGCCTGCAAATGTACGGCTGGTTCCTTTTTAATGAATTTAATCTTATCAGGAATGCGAAAAATTATATTTTTTATTTTGCTGGTTATCAGTACACTTTTGAGTACGGCCCATGAGTACAGAAATATTCTTCAACAGAAAGCAACTCTTGCTGAGCTGAAAAACTGGCTGGTCATGGATCAAAAATGGGTAAAATACCCTGAATATACTGATCGTAAAGGATGGGATGCGCTGACCGGAGAATTTAAGGATGACATGATCAAAAAGGGGGAGGAGGCTCTTCCTTACGAATGGAAGGTGGTAAAGGCCACGGACTACCTGGAATTCGGAAGGAGCGGATCAAGACAGGTGATGGAACAACCTTTTGGCGAAAACAACACAGCCCTGACTTCTCTGGTACTCGCAGAGCTGGCTGAAGGAAAGGGCCGTTTCATCGGTCAAATCATTAACGGGGTGTGGTATACCTGCGAGATGACATCATGGGCTTTATCGGCTGTTGTTGGATTACCCTCATACCAGGATCCTGTTATTGATCTTACTACCGGAGATTTGGGATCTTTCCTGGCCTGGACATACTATTTTCTGAAAGATGAACTGAACAGTGTGAACCCATTGGTATCGGAACGGTTGCTGGAGAACATCCGGAGGCGGGTTCTTGATCCCTATGTGGACCGGAGTGATTTTTGGTGGCAGGGGTTTAATGCAACTCCAGCCACCATGGTCAATAACTGGAATCCATGGTGTAATTTTAATGTACTATCCTGTTTCTTATTGATTGAGAGCGACCCGGTTAAATTGGCTGAAGCTGTTTCCCGCACGATGATTTCAGTCGATAAATACATCAATTACGTAAAAAACGATGGCGCCTGTGAAGAAGGTCCTTCCTATTGGGGACTTGCAGCCGGAAAACTCTATGATTACCTGCAACTTTTAAATAAGGCTACAGCCGGAAAAGTATCTGTTTTTGATTTGCCCCTGATCAGGAATATGGGAGAATACATTACAAATTCGTATATAGGTAATGGCTGGGTAGTGAACTTTGCTGATGCCTCGGCCAGAGGAGGCGGGGACCAAGGACTGATCTTTCGTTACGGAAAAGCAGTTCACAGTCCTGAAATGCAACAGTTTGCTGCCTGGCTGTACGGGCAGGATAAAAAAATTAGTTATAATGCCGGACGTGATATGTACAGGACCCTGGAAAACCTGTATTGCCACGAAGACCTGATGAATACGAAAGCGGTTCTCCCTCAGGCAAATTCAATCTGGTATCCTCAGACAGAGTTTTGCTATATGCGTAATCAATCCGGATTTTTCTTCGCGGCCAAAGGAGGTCATAATAACGAAAGTCACAATCATAACGACGTTGGTTCTTTCATTCTTTATTTCGATCAAATTCCTGTGATTATTGATGCAGGGGTAGGCATTTATACCCGGCAGACATTCAGCAGCGAACGTTACAGCATCTGGACCATGCAGAGCGATTACCACAATTTACCTATGATCAATGGGGTGTCCCAGTCGCCCGGAGCTCAATACAAGGCCGAAGGGGCATCGTTTGATGTGAAGCGGTCACGGTTTTCACTCGGACTGGCAAAAGCCTATCCGGATGAGGCTGCAGTGGAAAAGTGGGACAGAAGTTATCTCCTTGAATCAAAAGATGGATTGATCATTCAGGATGAATTCCGGTTAAGCGAAACAAAAAAGCTGAATCAGGTGAATTTCCTTACGTGGGCAAAGCCCGATATCTCTGTACCCGGAATGGTGATCCTTGAAAAAGATGGGACCACGCTGAAAATGACATACAATGATAATCAATTTACACCTGATGTAAAAGTAATGCCATTGACCGACAAGCGCTTGTCAAATGTCTGGGGTGAACAGATTTACCGGTTGTCATTGAATGCCAGGCAGATGCAACTTTCAGGGAAATATGTCTTTACAATCAGTAATAATACAGGGAAATAACAGTGAAGCCAGGTTACGCTTTTTGTAATTTTATAATCAATAAACGAACAAGATGGGAATGAAAAAAGTTCTTCTGATGTTAATTATTTGCGGTGAAGCCCTTAAAATCAATGCTGCCTCAATCTCAAAAAGATCGGTTTTGGAAACAGCCGAACGTGTTTTCGACTGGCAGCAACAACACCCTACCGGAGTGGATCTGTGGGACTGGGAATACGGGGCTTATTATTCCGGGCTGGTGGATTTATATAAAGCGGACCCAAAGATCAAATACCTGAAGGCCATGACCGATATGGGCAACCAGTACAACTGGTCGGTCCGTCCGCGTCCGTACGATGCCAATGTGCTGGCGATTTCGCATATGTACCTGGATTTGTATTCACTGATTGGTGATCCCAAAATGATTGATAAAACGGTCTATTGTCTGGATGCCGGTTTTGACCGCACGCCACGGGAACCTGATGTAACATTCTCCGGTAACCGATACTGGTGGAGCTGGTGGAGCTGGTGCGATGCCCTTTTTATGGCCCCACCTGCATTCGCCAAATACGCGGCGATAAGCGGTGAAATAAAATACCTGGATAAAATGGACGAATTATGGACCATCACGCATCATTATCTGTACGACAGCAATGAACATCTTTATTTTCGTGATGACAGATATTTTCAGCAGAAGACACCCGGTGGTAAAAAGGTGTTTTGGTCAAGAGGGAATGGCTGGGTGATGGGAGGTCTTGCAAAAGTACTGGAGGTTATACCCAAAGATTATCACAGAAGGACATTCTATGAAAATTTATACAAAGAAATGGCTGCAAAAATTAATCAACTGCAGTTAAAAGAAGGATATTGGCCGAGCAGTTTACTGGATGACTCCCATTACGGAGGCATGGAGTCGAGCGGAACGGCTTTTTATTGTTATGCACTGGCTTACGGGATTAATAGTGGTTTACTTGACCGTGAGGCATACGAGATGACTGTAATGAAAGCATGGACCGTGCTGGTCGGGCATATTGATCAGAATGGCAGGCTGGGATATGTTCAACAGGTGGGTGATGCGCCCGATGCGGTAAAGGTTGACGACAGTGAAGCATATGGCTCCGGTGCTTTTTTAATGGCTGCAAGTGAAGTCTGTAAGCTTGTATCAAAATAACAGGATGGAAAAGACTGAATTGGGACATACGGGAGAGTTTATCAGTTGCATGGCCTTGGGAACCATGTATTTTGGCTCGAAAACAGATGAGAAGACCTCTTTCCGGTTACTGGACAAATATGTGGAATATGGAGGTTCCTTTTTGGATTCAGCCAATAAATACGCCAGTTGGGTGCCAGGGTTTCGGGGTGGTGAAAGCGAGAAACTGATTGGGAAGTGGATAAAGCAAAAAGGAACCGGGCAAAGAATGTTCATTTCTTCGAAAGTGGGGTTTCCTTATGGAAATATTCCCCGGTCACTGAAAAAAGAGATCATTATTTCTGAATGCGAAAGAAGCCTGAAACGATTAGAGGTTGAGACGATCGATCTGTATTTTGCGCATGGCCATGATCCTGAAACCCCAGTGGAAGAAACAATGGAAGCCTTCTACAAGCTCAGAAAGGACGGAAAGATCCGTTTCTCCGGGGCAAGCAATTTCTATGCATGGCACCTTTCTGAAGCCAATGCCGCAGCCGGCCTTCAGGGTTGGGATGGTTTTGTTTGCGTCCAGCAAAGACATACCTGTCTGGAACCGTTACTTCGTGCAGATTTCGGCACACAGCTTTTGCTTACACCTGAAATTCAGGATTTCTGCGTGAAAAAGAATCTGGGGATAATGGCTTATTCTCCTTTACTCGGAGGAGTTTATGCTAAAGATAACCAGCCGGTACCGATCCAATACCAAAGTACAGTCAATGAATTTAGAATGAAAGTACTAAGAGACATGGCCCATGAACTTAACGTATCGCCCAACGCGATTGTACTGGCCTGGATGATGCAAAGTTCAGCCCGGGTAATCCCTGTTGTCGCCGCCAGCTCGGTTGAACAACTGGAGGAAAACCTGCAAACCTTGCAGGTCAGGTTATCGAAACAGCAGATGGAAAAGTTGGATGGGGATCCCGCCAAACCACATACGTATTGAACATGCATAAGGAACCTTAATAACCATCCGGCTTTTTATATCCGGATTGAAAATATAATTCCAATAAATTATGGAAAATAAGAACGTGTTTTTGAAAGAAATAGACTGGCCCGATTTCGGAACGCCGGCCAATAAAATAATTCCGGAACCGTTGGCGTCTGAGATCGGGGAAAGACTTCAGGAATGTCGTAATTTAATGGATTCCCGGAATTTAACTCATCTTGTTGTTTATGGAGACCGCGAGCATTTTGCAAATCTGATGTATCTGGTTCATTTCGATCCCCGGTTTGAAGAAGCCTTGCTGATTATTAAAAAGGAAGATACACCTTTACTCCTGGTTGGAAATGAATGTGTTGGCCATCTGGCTATGTCACCTTTATATAATAGCGGAAAACTAAGACATGAAAGATATCAGTCTTTCTCGCTTATCAGCCAGCCAAGAGACAATAGCAGGCCGTTAAAATTGATATTTGAAGATGAAGGTCTAAACAGGAGTTCGAAAATTGGATGTGTTGGATGGAAATACTTCTCAGATGTTGAATTTTCCAACCCTGAAAAAATAATAGAAATACCGTCTTATATTGTAGAGATCCTTCGTTCGGTTTGCGGGAACGATCATGTCGTAAATGCGACAGATTTGCTGATGTCTCCCCGGTACGGTCTGCGGACACGATGTTCGGTCCGGGAAATTGCTTTTTTTGAATATGCCAATATCATGGCTTCTGAAGGGATTAAAAACCTGTTTAAAAATTTCAGATGTAATATAACGGATTTTGAGTTGATGAAGGAATATCAATATACCGGATTTCCTCTGAATTGCTATATGGGAATGAAAAGCAGCGGGAATCAGCATATTGGGCTATCCAGTCCTGTTGGAGCCTTCATTAAAAAAGGAGAACCATGTTCAACCGGTATTGGTTATTGGGGCAGCAACATCTGCCGGGCAGGATGGGTTGCTGCCAGTGAAGATGATCTGCCCGATTCGGCAAAAGGATATGTAGAGAAGTTTGCGGCTCCTTACTTTTACGCTTGTGCCAAATGGTACGAGAATCTGAAAATAGGGATTAAAGGGAAAGTTCTGCGGGAAATTATAGATGCTTATCTTCCTTTCGAGGATTTTGCGGTATTCCTAAACCCCGGCCATCTGAGCCATTATGATGAATGGGTCAGTTCCCCCATCTGTAAAGATTCGGAGGATGAAATCCGGTCGGGAATGTATATGCAAGTCGATATTATTCCCCGTTCGAAGAACTATTTTTCATCAAGGATGGAAGAAGGTGTTATCATTGCCGATGTGGTTCTGCAAAACAGCCTGAAAGAACAGTATCCTGATGTTTATGACAGATGCATGCAACGACGCAAATTCATGATGGAAGAATTGGGGTTCTCCCTTCCGCAGGAGATTCTGCCTTTATCGAATATACCGGGCATTGTTCCTCCTTTTTTCCTGAATTACAAACAGGTATTAAGTCTTAACCCTTAAATATCAAGTAATGAAACGATTAATAATGTACATCTTATCCGGATTATTTCTGGTTTCGGCTTTTTCGTGCCAGGCTGAAACCAGGCAGAAAAGAGTGTTGACACTTGGGATCAGGCACGAGTCCAATACATTTTCAACTCTTTTGACAAAAGAATCCGACTTCAGCGTTTTGCGTGGGGCCGATGTAATAAAAGATGAATTATGGGCCGGTGTCTTTAAGAAGGCGAATATTGAACTTATACCTACGCTGCATGCTTATGCCTGGCCGGGAGGGGTTGTAGAGCGTTCAGCTTTTGATAATTATATGAACGAGATCCTGGACAGCGTAAAGAGTACAGGCCACCTTGACGGGATCTACATGGATATGCATGGAGCACTGCATGTGGATGGTTATGAAGATGCTCAGGCGACACTCATTCAGAAAATAAGAGACGTGGCAGGCAAAGACATACTCATTGCAGGAAGTTTTGATCTCCATGGTAATCTTTCACCTGACTTCGTAAAGAATATTGATCTGATTACAGCCTATCGCACTACCCCTCACCGAGATGGAGCTGAAACAAAAGCAAGAGCTGCACAGATGCTTACAGATGCGCTGAAATATGGATGGAAACCTCATATCGAGTATGTTGTCATTCCGATATTGGTGCCGGGAGAAAAAAGCATTACTGAAGTAGAGCCGTTGCATTCGATCTATGCGCAGATACCGGATGTCGCCAAAAAAGAGGGACTTCTTGATGCTTCCATTTTTGCCGGTTATTGCTGGGCCGACCTGCCACGCTCGGCTATGCGGGTTTTTGTGGTGGCTAAAGATAAAAAATACAGGACTGAAGCAAAAAGTGAAGCAATTCGTCTGGCTCAGCAAATTTGGAATAGCCGGGACAAATTAGGATTGGACGTGACATCCGGATCGATCGATGAGATGATCCTTAAATCTGAAGAATACCCGGATAAAACGGTCTTTATATCAGATTCGGGCGATAACACGACTGCCGGCGCACCAGGTGATAACACGCAGGTGTTGGAAGCATTGCTCAGGCATAAGTCTAAAAATGCATTGACGGCTGGCATTGTCGATCCGGAAGCACTGAAAAAATGTATCGATGCCGGAGTCGGTTCGGATATCAGTCTGAATCTGGGAGGGAAAGTCGATTATGTTTTCGGGAAGCCGCTTCCAATAAAAGCGAAAATATTGTTTCTCTCCCCCGATTCGGTGATGGATACAAGCAGAGGAGCTGCAGTTGTTGAAACAAATGGGGTGAAAACAGTTATTTTAAAAGCACGCCGTTCTTTCGTGGAAGTGAATGATTTTAAGGAAGCAGGATTAAATCCACTGGACTTCAGAATAGTCGTCGTTAAACTGGGTTATTTATATCCTGAATTGCGGGACATTGCTCCGGTTCATTTAATGGCTTTAACATCGGGATTTTGTAATCTGGATATGCGGACATTACCTTTTAAACATGTTCATCGTCCGAGTTATCCGTTGGATCCGGATATGGTTTGGAAGCCGGAACCAATCCGCTAAATGGCCAACGCCATCCTGGTAGGAAATCCTCCCGATATATTGTTTCTATCACTTGCGCCGGAAAAGCAAAACCTGTATTGACAGAAGATGACCAAACAATCATAGCCGAATGCCGATACGGGAAAGGTTATGTGCTGGCCGTGGGCGATCCGTGGATTTATAATGAATATATCGGTCACAGCCGTCTTCCCAAAGATTTTGAAAACATGCAGGCTGCCGGAAACCTGGTTCGTTTGCGGTTGGCAGGCGGGGTGAAAGACTGATTTTGCAGGCACATATCCGTGGTTTTGAGTGTAAAGTGGTGGTCATGAAAAACTTGATAATTTATTTTTTTTGAACCCGAACACTAAAAGAGACGCGTTTAGTCAAATGTATGAAAGAAGTTGCTCCCTGTTTATCACGAGAGATATTGCCTTCCGCGGGATAATCAAATTCTCCGTAAAGCCGGATCAGGTGTTGATCGGGGCATTCTTTCCGGATAAAGATCTCGGAGGTTGCCCTCATTGCGCCTGACCAGTCATTTCTGTTATTAAATTTTCGTTCTTCCATCGATTGATCAAGGTATGGATCGTCTGAAAAGACTTTCAAGCCATACCAGTTGGGCTTATCCTTGTATGCCCGGACCAAAAAGCTGACACGCTCTCCCGGCTCAACAATACCGTTTCCGTTTCCTTCACCGAAAAAGCTGTCTTCTTTTGGGGAGGCTTCCTGCGGGAAATACAGACCATCGGCAACGCGAAAGGAAGCGAGTTCAGAATCAATATCAAAAAACGGGATTTCGAAACGGAAAACATCTGATTGGTTCTGATAGTTGACCTGTAATCTAAAAGGAACCAACCCCGCATTTCGCTCCAGTGCGATTACTTTAAACCGGGATTGGGTGCACAGGGATTTTTCCGTGATTTCACCGATGGTCTGGGCCTGGCTTAATACCTTTACCCGGGCATCGTTTGATATGAGTTCGACCTGGATATTCTTTAGTCCAGCTCCGCCCTTGTTGAACAGTACCGGCGTTATTTCAAGTATTTCTCCTGATTTTGGCAGGTGAACACTTCTTTTGAATTCCGCTACCGACAACATACCTGGATCGCCTGCCTTATAAATGCCGATGTCTGAGGGAACGCCTGTCAGGTGGAGATTGAGTCGTCCGTCTCCATCTGACTCAACAGTTTGTACCAGCACCTTCTTGTAAGGAGACTGAGCGATTGCCACCTGATACTTTTCTCCGGCATGATACAGACTGTCGGTTAAGATATCAATTGTGAGATCAGCAATTGGCGGACCATCGGGAAGCCACTTTCTGGCAGCTATTTTAAGCCCTGCTTCACAAACGTTCTCCATAATTGTAAATCCCGGGATTTTGCGATCACTTGTCACGGCATATCCCCAGACTTCAAAATCAGGAAACATATCGATATGATGCCATGCCGATAGCTTGTTCTCCGGAACCCTAAAATGTTTAACATGGAAACCGAACTGGTCTTTCAGGTTGACTGCATTGTGAAAGCCGGAGAAATAATTGGGTCCATAATGCCAGCTTTCATATAGCAGATCGTGTTTTCTAAAAGCCTCTTCGATTTCAACGTGGTATTGCCGCAGGAAATCATGCTGACCGAGGTGCATGCGAACGGGAAGTCCTTCGAAATTGATCTTTAATTCCTTGATCGGAGTGAATACCTGCAAATCTTTGGGGCCGATAGTGAATCCGGCGGAAGGACAGAAGAATGAAGCGCCCGATACTAAATGGGGAAATTTCGCTGCGATCAGCGCCGCCATGAAACCTCCCATACTAAGTCCCGAAACTGCCCTTCCTTCCCTGTTGGGAATGGTCCGGTAGCTGCTGTCGGTACAGGCAACAAATTCTTTGAAGTAGTCTGTAAACTGTATATCCTGCTTAACCGGACCAATATCATAGGGTCTGGGGTACTGTTCCTTCACAAAACCATCCCATTTGACTACAATCACCTCGTTCGTACGGACAAATTCTTCGATATTATCGAACGGGTCGGGACCACAGCGTTCAACGTTTCCGTTGAATTCATCGTAGTACCGGGCCTCTGCACTGACCGACTGTTCTCCTTCTGCCGGCCCGTTAAAGCGTCCTCCAAAGCCGTGAAAAAAATAAATGACCGGATATCGTTTGTTTATATTCAGATAATAGTCCGGAGGAAGGAAAACCCTGAAATCCCGTTTTTCCAGGAAAACGTGACTGATGTACGTGTGATCCTCGATAATCGTTTTTCGCCGTTCAGGCCTGTAACGATCGCCGCAATTGACCATGGTAATGATGATCAGAACGATCAACCCATTGTAAATCAGTGTCCCGTTTTTCATTGTTTTCCTGTTATCAGCATCATTATCGCCCTGATGTTGCCTTATGGATAATTTTCCCCAGTTCTATACGGGCATTTGCCCAGGCTTCTGCGTCGAAACTCCAGATGTCGATCACGCCTATTCCTTTTTCCCCGAAAGGCTCGTTAACAATTCTGTTCACAATTTGATCGACGGGATCTTTGCTACCCTTTAAACGGCTCAGTATTCGCATATACTCGTATTCCTGAACACCGTTTCTTAGCATTTTTAGCCGGATCGACGGACAAGGTTCCGCGACGTTGGGAACGATTCCGCCGCTGTATATAAGCATGCCGTTCCCGTTCAGCTTTTTATACGGGAAGCCGATATCAGAGCCCGACCCTGATTTATAGGCGTCCTTCCACGTTTCAGGATCGTACCAGGCATGTTTCCAGCCGGCGCCGATTCCCCAGCTTAACCAGGAATGCGCCCGGTATTTCCAACAGCTCCAGCTAATGGCACGATCGTTCACCAGAGGCAAATCAATAAAGGTCGAACTTCCCACCCAACTGTTCACTTCGCTTTCATAAAGCATGGGGCCGTATAACCAGTCCTTGATACCCATTTGCTGGTATTCTTTAACCTTGTGGCTATTGTAGTTAATGGTATGGGACCCCCAGTAGTCGATCGACTTACGGACAAAGTCCATTGCCTCATCACTATATGCCCCGTCTATTCTGAAATGTGCTTCAGGGTAATACTCATGGAACAAGTCCCCGAAATAGACCATCCGGCTCCACGCCTCCTGAAAATACGACTCATCAAGCCCGTTCAAATAAATTGTCAGATCTGTTTTTTCGTTGGTGGACATTGACTTCAGATGATTGCGAAATTGTTTTATAGCATCAATATATAAGGCGATGTTTTCCGGATTCCGTTCTACATCGGGAGCGCCGATGGGTGGCCATCCTTCGGAGTTATGCTTTCCGTATAAGTCGAAGGGCAAAACGAAATTTTCAATAGGTTCTCCGTAGCCCGGGCCATAGGTATACCCGTATTTTGAGGTGAAGGCCTCACCGGTAAAATATTTCTTAAGTCGCTTATCGAACTTTTCCCAGCCGATGGTTACTTTCCCGTTCCTGATTTCCAGTTCAGGTTTGTAAGTAGGATCCATCACCGAAATGCGGTTCCGCTTTAACAACTGGTAAATGGCAAGGGCATCTTCGTCGTTTTTTTCACTGACAAAACCTTCCTGTTGCAGGCTTGCACCGAAAAGGTTCTGGTTTGGAATTTCGAAGTCCCAAACCTCCAGTTCGACAGGTATGGATTGCTTTTCTTCTCCGACCATCACTTCAATCAATGTGCGGTAAGTTCCGGGGAAGGTGTTACTCCTTTCTGTGGGAATATATTGGTCAACCCATATAATTAATGATTTTTGATTTGGGATGCGGTTGTTAAAATCGGGCAGCCATAACGGATAGGTCCACCTTTGCACCCTGGATGAATCCGTCTGGATGGACCGAAAGGGTATCAGTGCATCCGGATACCACCCTTTGCCCAGGGAGGTGTTGGTATAGCCGGTGCTGGGCGTCTCAATCTTAACAGCCCATTCCAGAAAAAGTTCCGGGGCAATTTGGAACATATGACCGATTGACGCGAAGTTCTCCATTTTTACCTGAATGTTGGACAAGGCGCTGTCTGTGTGGTTTGTCATTACCAACTGAAAGGAAACATATTCTCCCCTGGCCGAATGCAACGTCGCTTTCTTTCCGTCAAAGATCCAGTTGCGGGTCAGAAGATTTGATGGCGTCGAAGGCCTGGAACTGATGAAACGCTGTTCGATAACGCGGTTTGTCACGGGATCGAGCCGTACCGAAGGCGGAAGGACAGAGAGGCTCCATTTGTTTCGCTGAGAAACATGGACGTTGGATCTGCATTCGAGGCTTGTCAGATACCCGGTTGCAAGCAACAGAATCAGATAAAAGTTTTTCATATGTTTATATTTTCAAATTAACCAATTACAACTTTCGTATTCAGCGTCATTGCTTCGGGACGCATTACCAACGGTATGGAACTCGCCAATAAACATCACCTTGGGCGTAAACTGCGGCGTTCATGGCTCGTTTCATACGCTAATAATTTGTTTTTTAATGGTCGTATGGAACTCCATGTTGCTGAAAATTAATATCATACTCTTGGCTGTTGTGAAGCAACATGTTCGTTTCATGGTTTAAATGTTAGGGTGTTTTGCTTTTTACAGGAAAGACCAGAAGTTGGCTCAGTGACTCCACTTCGCCCATCACGATATAATCTCCTTTTTCGGAGGCAGCTATTGTCCCGAGCTGGAAACCTCGCCATAAAATTCCCTGCTCAAAGCCTGGTGCAGTCATTTCAAATTCCGGATTTCCAAAGTCTTTAAATCCTTCCCTTTCGTCGAACGAAAAAAGATGGGAGTAGCCGGGTTTTCCTCCGGCAATTCCATAGATTTTTCCGTCTGCCCCTTCTGCAAGTCCGGCTAAGCCAGACATCATGATTGGCTTCCCTATATTCCTGATTTGTTTTGTTGACGGATTTAACTCGAATAGCTGACCGTCTGCCGTGTTTCCTCCGAATATCCGGCCGTTTTTGGTTTTCAGCCAACACGACACTTGTCCCAACGAGCGGCGTCCCCAGACTTCAGGCAATTCTGCTTCGAGTTTATTGATTGTTTCGTCGATCGGATTAAAATAAAAGATTTTTCCAAAAGGGAGGCTTCCGTAAACCAGTCCCTGGTCGTCAGTGATCAATGCACAGCTTAAAAAATCTTCAGGCGCTAAAGAAAACTGGTCATTCAGGGAGTGAGCGATGCTCTCTTTTGGAGCCAAACCTTTGTAAACCTTCGTTTTTCCGCTTTGGATATCGTACGAGAAGAAATAGCCTGAGGGATAACTGATTCCATAAAGTTTTTCAAAGGCGTCGTCGTTAATGATGGAAAAAATTCCTTCACCTGCAATCGGGATTCCCAGATCGGTGAGATGGAGCTTTCCTGTTGCAGATCGCTTAATCTTTAGCAAATGCCCTCCTGATTTGTCTGAAGTATCCGGCATTGTACCCGCATAGAGCTGATATTCCTGGTCCATAACAAAGCCACTGCGGATGGCATTTTGCCCGGCGACAACCGTCCCGATATCAAGAACAGAGGTTACGTCACGCTTTTCGAGTGATGCCACGAACAGAAATGGAGACAGGCCTTCCCCGGCCGATGTCCCGCCGATGATATCCTGTTCCACAACAGTCAGTGAGGTAATGGCATTCCTGTATATCGGAAGCCGTTTCAATCCGGTATTTTCGAGCGATGTTTCAATAGCGAAACTTCCTTCAGGAATGAAGAACGTATATTGAGGAAAGGCAGGCAGTGCAGTTAAAAGCGCAGCGAGGGCCATGATGGTATTGGTAATTATCCGCTTCATGTTATTTAAGTTCTTTCTCAGGGTTAAACTTGATCAAAAAAGGAATAGAGACATTATCATCGAGCGACGGCAGCTTATCTTCCGACTTGTCGGTTTTTGGCCGTACCTTTCTGCCTGCGAAGTACAGGTTTCCGCTTTTGTCTTTAATGTCAGAGCCGGTTACTTCACTGAGTTCTTCCAGCGGAAACTTAATGATCACCCGTTTTTGCTTTGTTGCGGGGTCCAGCTCAACAAACAGCGAGGTGTTCTCCACGGCGTAGTTCCCGTGCCCGCCAATGAAATAGTACAGTTTTCCGTTATTTCCAAGATTTAAATTAGGCACATAAGGCCTCCATAAAAGGGAATCGGGAAGATCATAGGCGGGACCCAGATCGTCGACCTGCCCGATCCCTTTTTCAAGGGGATGGAATGCCAGTATCTTTGCTCCGTAAGTCACCAGATAAATAATGTTGGCGACCGAATCTTTCGCATATGCGGTAATGCCGGTAATAATGTAACTTCCCGGGGTGCCTTTAAAGGCGGGAAGGCTTTCACGTGAGAAAACGAGTTGTTCCGCGTTTTTCTCATATTTTACGAGCCTTTGGCGCCAGTCCACATAATAGCAATTTCCCCACTTGTCGGTAAACATCACCCGTGGCACATGCGAGCTTCCAAGCCGGCCTAAATCTTTTTGTTTGTTTTTTTGCTGATCGTATGTGATGAAGTGAACCTGAGGGTAAGAGATGGCATAGATGATGCCGGTAAGAGGATCAATATCCAGATCTTTTATGCTTTCATACTGCATCGGCACACCCAGGTTTAAGAGCTTTTCGTCGCGGTAATCCCACTTCATTAAGAAGCCCCCAAAGTATCCGCGGGGATGGTTCATAAGATATTCTTCCCGGGATTCCCCTCCGTCAGTTCCGAAGTAAGCATCTCCTGCCTTATCACAAATAATCTTCGTGTGGATCTTTCCCTGCCACTGGAAATCGCGTAAACAAGCCATATCGCTGATAAACCCATTCAGGCTGATGCTATCCTGCCGGGTATCGTACTGATACAATCCGATTTTGTTTTTATGATTTGTTACCCCTACGTAGACGCAGTCATTTACGGGATTAAACCCGATGCTGCCCCAGGTGGAATTGGCTTCCGGGAAATCGGGATAGTTGATGAAGCGGATGTTCTCTCTTGTAACAGTCTGCGCTTTTGTAGTTAATTGTCCAAGCCCGGGCGTGAGAATAAGTCCCAAAGTGGCACATACTCTCACGTGCTTCCCGGGCAAACTAAACAACTTTGTTATGATGAGTTCAATAAACTTGTGATGCATAGTTATTGTGAATTTGTTTATGATTATATCCCCGGAAGGGAGATATCCCCAGTGGTACTGGCTCACAATTCACGTAATTTTTTTAGACAGGATTCGTGTGGATATCCTTGCTGGTGATTTAAGGTACAGAATTAAAGTAAGTTATAGTTTATAAAGTTCTTTTAGCCGGATGTGAGTTTTTTAAAGCCGGTCAATTACAGAAGATTATAAAATTGTTTCCTTTGACCCTTGATTCATGATCGCTCAAGCTTCACGAATCCATGATTGAATGATGCCGGACATAATAGTTCTGAATTGAAAATCATGTGTTACAAACTTCGTTTGCCATGATGCCTTTTCTAAGAAGCAAAATTATTCTGATGTTTTGGGCGAATTACGTGCAACTTTTTATATAATTGCAGTCATATTTCCTCTGTCAGCTTTAGCATAGTCCATACTTACAAAAAGATAAACTGTTTTCTGATTGAAAAAAAACGAACCTCATATTGAATCTGAATTGATCGCAGGTTTAACAAGGAGTGACCACTCCTCCTTTCAGTTGTTGTTTGATTATTATAGTGAACCTCTGTTTCTATTTGCTTTAAGCTATCTCAAATCAAAGGACACAGCGGAAGATCTGGTTCAGGAAGTTTTTTTAAAGATCTGGAATAACAGGAAAAGCCTCCGGACAGACACCTGTTTCCGGTCCTATTTATTTACCATTGCACTAAACTCAGTTTATAAGCACTTTAATAAGCTGGCAAAACTGAACGAACTTAAACATGATCTTTTAGTTGGCTTTTCAGATAGTGAGATTGACCTTAACGACCACTCCGATTATCAAGCCTTAATTGATAAATTGAATGAATTAGTCAGCCGGATGCCGGAAAAGCGGAGACATGTTTTTACAAAAAAGAAGTTTGAAGGAAAGTCATTAAAAGAAATTGCAGAAGAACTTGACATTACCCCAAAAACTGTCGAATATCATATTACTGAAGCAATGAAGTTCCTGAAACAGGAGTTTGAAAAGTTCCGGATCGAAGGCATGGTCTTTTTTTATCTTTTTATTCAAGGGGAATAAAAAAATTGCTTTGAAGACTGGGGATATTTCCTGACCGGGGATATTATAACCAGGAAAACGCTTTTCAGATTCATGACAAAGGGTTTTATTTTTTATAGCAATGGATGACAAGATCAGCGACAATGCATTTTTAAACTATTCTGCCGGAAAATATTCCTACAATGATTATTTGAAGGTAAAGGACTGGCTTAGCCAGCCACACTCAAACAACGGAATACGAACGCTGCTGCTTAGGCAATGGAATGCTTTTGTCGATCAACATAAAGGGAAAAGATCTTTTTCTGATCATGTATTCAAAAACATTCATTATTCCATTTTGCTTGAAGAAAAAAACCTCAGGGAGAGCAGGAGGCTCTGGAATCGTTACCGGCAGATTGCCGCCGTTCTTTTGATCCCTGTCCTTTTGTTTTTACTATGGGATCATTTATCTCCCGCTTCATCCCGGCTCTTATCCAGGACAGAAGATATAGAACAGGACTTCGTCGAAATTAACGCGCCCGAGGGCGCCCGCTCAAAATTTTGCCTGCCCGACAGTTCCTGTGGCTGGCTGAATAGTGGAAGTAAACTGAAGTACAGGGCTGCATTTATCCGGGACCGGAGAGTTGAACTTATCGGAGAAGCTTATTTCGAGGTAAAACGTCGGGAGCAGTCCGGCTTTACAGTCAGCGTAGCGGACATGGATGTTCAGGTCTTGGGAACGAAATTCAATGTTTCAGCATACGCCGATGACCATTTTACCAGCGTCGTCTTAAAAGAAGGCAAAGTGAATGTAATGGGCAGGAAGGGGAATTTTTCTCATACGCTTCATCCCGACGAGAAAATAACATTCAACCAGCGATCAAAATCAGTTGAAGTGGCCGATGTGGATGCCGGCCGTTACACGGCCTGGAAGGACGGTTACCTGATCATTGAAGATGAACAGCTTGAACAGGTTGCCGTTTCCCTGGAGCGTTGGTACAATGTAGATGTCGATATTATTGGTGAGAAATTAAAACACTATCGGCTTAAAGCAACATTTAAGGAAGAACCTTTGGAAGAAGTATTAAGGTTAATTGCAAAGTCCACTCCGATTCAATATAGCATATCCCAAAGGGAAACTGATCCGAATGGAGTATTCAAAAAGAGGAAAATAACGATTATCTCGAGATATTAAATGCAAAACAGGAAAGTGATTCCAGCACTTTCCTGCGTGATTTGCAGAGCGACAACAAATAATTAATTCACTCTAACATGGTAAATTTATGAAAAAAAATCGAAATCAAAGTGCATCCGGAGGTTGGTGTACTTTGCGAGTTTTGACCTTTAAAAAAACTTTAAGGATGTTACGTCTTGTTTTATTTTGTTTTTTCCTGAGTCTGGCGAATGTAATGGCAATTGATTCATACTCACAGATGACCCGGTTATCGCTGAAGGTAGAGAATGACAGGCTTGAAAATGTGTTACGGACGATTGAGAATAAGACGGAGTACTTTTTTTTGTATAACCGTGATCTTGTTAATGTAGAGCAGAAAGTAGGGATCGATGCTCAGGACCGGACGATTAAGGAGATTCTGGACAATCTGTTTAAAGGAACGGATATCAGCTACGATATCACGAACAGACAAATTGTTCTTTCGAGTAAACAGGTATCGAATTATCTGGCAACTCAGCAAAGGACGATAACCGGAACCGTGACCGACGAGCAGGGGAACGGATTACCTGGTGTATCCATTGCCATTAAGGGGAAGAGCCTGGGAACGATCACTGATCCAGCGGGTAAAATCAGAATTTCTGCCACTTCGCAGGATATCCTGGTATTCTCTTTTATCGGATTTAAAACCAAAGAGATGTCTGTTGGCAGCTCGGAAGTCATGAACGTCGTTTTGGAAGCCGAGGTTCAGCAGCTTGATGAATTAGTTGTTACCGCTCTGGGAATATCCAGGCAATCAAAAGCGCTTCCCTATAACACGCAGACGATAGAAAGCACAGAACTTACCGCAATCAGGGACCCGAATAACGTGATGAATTCCCTGCAGGGGAAAGTGGCCAACTCCTTAATTACTCAGGGGTCGGGAGGTGTTGGTGACGACGCCCGGATTGTGCTTCGCGGAAACAGCTCAATCAGCGGAAACAATAATGCGCTCGTCGTGGTGGACGGCGTCCCCAACAGCAGAGGCGTCAACATCAATCCGGAAGATATTGAAACGCTGACGGTTCTTAACGGTTCAGCGGCGGCAGCGCTTTACGGCAGCTCAGCAGGGAACGGAGTGCTGGTTATCACCACAAAAAAAGGCAGCAAGGAGAAAGCATCGGTCAGCGTGAATTCGGGCATGACCTTCAATAATCCATTTTCGCTTCCCAAATTTCAAAATCAATACGGACAGGGGATGAACGGAAATCTTGATGCGACCAACGGCAATAACTGGGGCGCTGAAATGAACGGTCAGGAATATACCAACATGCAGGGGGAAAAACGAAAATATTCTCCTCAGCCAGACAATGTAAAAGACTTCTTTGACAGGGCAATTCTTTTGAACAACACAGTCAGCATACAGGCAGGGGGAGAAAAGGCTCAGGGTTATTTGTCGTATACGAATACGAAGAATGACGGGATTGTCCCGGGAAACTCCCTGTTAAGCCACAACGTCAATTTGCGTTTGACCACCACGATTACGCCGAAGTTTAGCACGGATGCGAAAATTACCTATTACACGGGCAGTGTAAGAGGGATTTTAAGGGCGGGAGAGGGAAACACTTCGGTGCTGGATATTTATCAGATTCCGAGGAATATGTCGCTTTCGGATGTGAAGAAATTCGAAACACCCGACGCATTTGGGGTTCCCAAGCCGGCTCCTTTCCCGTCAACCCTGGCCTCAAGGTACCAAAATCCCTATTGGATTGTCAATTATGACCGAACGGACGATAAGAGAAGTCAGATCTTTGGATTTGTATCCGTAAAATATGAGTTCACTAAATGGCTGTCCCTTAAGGCCCGCGCGAATATTGATAAATACTCGGTCGTTTCAGAAAGGAGAACCAATCAGGGAACGGTCGACTGGGCGACAAGACCCGGCGGCTATTACTCGATCAGTCATTCCAATTCACTTTCGCAGTGGTATGATGTCACATTGGACGGATCAAATGACCTGGGAGAGTCGTTTAAACTGGATTATCATGTTGGGGGGATTTTTCAGGACGGACAATATGAGCAGACTTCCGTGACTGCAAACGGGCTCAACGTGGCGAACAAATTTTCGATTAATTTTGCGACCACCCCTGTCCCCAGCTCCAGTTCAACCCATGTGCAAACACAATCGCTGTTCGGACTTGCCAATTTATCGTATAAGGGCATGTTGTATTTTGACGCCAGTTTGAGGAATGATTGGGATTCCAGGCTTCCGTCCCCACATGCTTACCAATACTATTCCCTTGGGGGGTCAGCGATTCTGTCCGAAATCCTTGAGATGCCCGCTTCAATTTCATTCTTCAAGCTCAGCGGAAGTTATGCGGAAGTAGGTAACGGCGGACAGTTTGGACTGCTGGAAAATACGTTCTCCTATTCTGCGGGCACCGCGAACGGATACATCTCGAGATCGCAGACGTATTCCATTCCCGGGTTAAAACCCGAGATCGTGAAAAGTAAAGAGTTTGGAGTGGAAATAAAGTTTCTTAGAAACCGCCTGTCTCTGAATGGAACCTATTACCACAGCAACTCCATGAACCAGCTTCTGACCATCGCAATGCCTGTGGCAACCGGGTTCAGCAGGCAGTATATTAATGCCGGAAATATACAGAATAAAGGAGTTGAGATCATCTTATCGGGTCAACCCATTGCTAAGAAGGACTTCAACTGGACGGTCGACTACAACGTAGCTTTTAATAAGAATAAAGTGATCCGGTTGTCGGAAGGACTGGATGTGGTGTACCAGGGTAGTTTTGCCGACTGGGGAGGACGACCACAAGTAGCCGTGGGTGGAAGTTTCGGCGATATCGTGGCGACAAAATGGGCGAGAAACGACAAGGGCCAGTTCCTGGTGACCGACCAGGGGCTTCCCATTGCTTCAGGCAAAGTAGGTCAACAACCGTCTTTGATTGGCAATTTTAATCCCGATGCCACGATGGGGCTCACCAATACAATCCAATATAAGGATTTATCGCTGAGGATATTAATGGATGGCAGAGTTGGTGGCGTCGCGATATCCGGTACGGAAATGAATCTCTCATACAGCGGCTTGACTGAAAGTACATTACCTTACCGGGAAGGGGGCTGGGTACTGGGAGGTCTTAATACCAGCGGGCAACCGGTAAACACAGCGATTTCCTCACAGCAGTTCTGGCAAACCGTATCCGGGAAACGCCATGGAACAGGCGAGTTTTATGCGTATAATGCAACGAATTTCAGGGTTCGTGAGATTTCGATTGGCTATTCGCTGCCCGTTCCGAATTACTTCTTCATAAAATCTGCCGAAATTTCGTTGGTAGCCCGTAACTTATTCTGGTTGTACCGGGGTAAATCAAAACTTGATATTCCCGGACTGAAAAAGAGAACGATGTGGTTTGATCCGGATATTACTTACGGAACCGGGAATACATTCAAAGGAATTGAGTATGGGATGCCTTCCACCAGAAGTATAGGGGTAAATCTTCATTTAAACTTTTAGTGTAACTTAATAATGAGTAAAATTATGAACTGTTTACATACGATGATCAAGCTAAGGGTGTTTCTTATGGTTTTTTTGACCGCTACAGCAATCACTTCCTGTACCGACGATTTTAGTGAAATTAATTCCGATCCGAATAGTCTTACCCAAATCGGCCCTGCCGAATTGCCTTTCCTTTTTACCACGGCGCAGGATGTCGTTAACTGGGGCGGGCAGGTTGAACAAAACCTGTTCGCTGACCAATATGCTCAATATGTAGCAAACAACGCCTCTTATTTTCCGACAGACCAGTATGAGATCGAAATGGACTGGGCAAGAACCGTTTGGGAAAACCATTTTGTCGGGGCCTTACCACAACTGCAATCCATCATGGAAAAAACGGAGCCGACATCGGGCGAATACGCCCTGGCTTTGCTCTGGACGGTTTATTCTGCGCACCGGGTGACCGACTACTGGGGACCTATGCCTTATTTCAGCGCCGGGATACCGGGCAAGTCTGTGCCTTATGACAGTCAGGATAAAATCTATGATGATTTTTTTAAGAAGCTTGATGAGGCGGTTACGGTGTTAAAAGGCATGTCCGGAAAAAACGTCTTTGGGAACTATGATATCATTTATGGCGGAAACGTGGATAAATGGGTTAAGTTCGCAAACACATTCCGGTTACGTTTAGCAGTAAGAATCTCGGCTATCGATCCGTCCCGGGCCAAAACAGAGGCGGAAGCAGCATACACTTCGGGTGTTTTTGAAGTGAGCCCCGACGACGATGCCCTTGCGCTGAACAGCATTCAGGATGTGAATTCGATTTCCCAGATGTCCGAATGGAATGAATTCAGGATGTCTGCGACCATGGAATCGGTACTCAAAGGAATGAATGATCCCAGGCTACCGGTGTACTGGCTTCCGGCGAAGAATACCGGCACGTTCGAAGGTTTAAGGAATGGTCTGAATTCCGTCCAGTTGGCAGAGCCCCAGAACTCGGTCAAGGCGAATTCCCACATCGGGCCTAGATGGACTGCTCCCATATCAGGGGGAGTCAGTGATTATCTGACTACCCCTTCGAACGTAATGTGTACGGCAGAGGCGTATTTTCTGAGAGCAGAGGGAGCCTTGCTTGGATGGAATATGGGCGGGACTATAAAAGAATTGTACGAAGCCGGGATTACCCATTCGATGCATCAATGGGGCATCACGGACCAATCCGTGATCGATGCCTACCTGGCAAGTACAGCAACGCCAATACCCCCGGACGATTACCTTCACTCTCCGGCATTGAGCGATGTTCCCGTTCTGTTCAATACCAGCGTTCAGTCGATCCAGTTGGAACAGATCGCTTTACAAAAGTGGATTGCACTGTTCCCCGACGGCATGGAAGCTTGGGCTGATTATCGGAGAAGACCAACGATTGGTTTGTACCCGGTTGCGAATTCCAACAACCCGGACATTCCGGATCCAAATAAACAGTATATCAGAAGACTCCCCTTCCTGACAACTGAATACCAGTCGAACAAGGAAGCGACAGAGGAAGCAGTTAATCTTCTGAAAATTAAGGAAGACAAAATATCTACGCCGTTGTGGTGGGATACCCATTAACTACTATATTCTATTACCTAAAAATTGAAAATAAAAAACCGTCGTAAGGTATAATTGGGCGGTTTTTTATTTTCCGGTTGTCTTACGGAAATAAGATCATTTACTTTTAAATAGTATCTAAATAGTGAGGGAAAATGAATAGGAAAAAATTTATTATAAAAGGAATTTCCTGCGTTCCCATTGCTGCAGCATTGGTTTCGTTTGCTCGAATACAACCGGAATTTCTCAAAAATAAAATACATCATCAGTCCAACCCGGAAGATACTCCAGAATTTAATGATGCAAGAAGCAAAAAAGTGATTTTTGTCGCTCATTGTGTCCTCAATCAAAATGCACGGCTCGATCAATATGCATGTACTCCTTCTGCAATTGGCCCCGTCGTTCAGGAGCTTTTAAAAAGAGGGATTGGTATAATCCAATTACCTTGTCCTGAGACTCAACTATTAGGGCTGGGAAGAACTTCAGATGATAATATATATCAACAACTTTCGGAACCTGCTGCCCGTAAGGAGCTGAAAGAATATGCAAATCAGGTCTTGAATTTGGTTGCAGAATACAGGAAATGGGATTTTAAGGTTCTTGGGATTTTGGGTAATGATGGAAGCCCTTGTTGCGGAGTTAACCTTCATTACAACGAAGGACAAAAGCCAGGGCCAGGTGCTTTTTTTCAGGAAATTAAATCATCATTGGAATCATGTGTTCTTCCGGTTCAAATACTGGGCATAGAAGATGTAAAAACAGAAGAAGCGATAAAAATCATTGATCAATGGGACAAAGATTAAGCAATGTCGAAGTATTCCATCGTTGATTATGCGGTTAATAATATTTTGCTGTCGATCTCATTTAAACACATTCATCATGAAAGATAAATATTCAGCGATATGAAATTTGAACTGCTTCGTATCATATTCATCAATATTTCTTTGGTAATCGTCTGTAGTCCATGGACTAAACCAGCCGGGGCTCAGGTTAAGGCTTGGGAGGAGCCGGTTGTGATTTCCACCTTGAAAACAGGCAAGCCCGCGGAGCATCCGACATTTAAGCCGGAAATCAACCTGTACGCAGATGATGACCAGATTTATCCTTATTGTTATAACTACAAGATCACGGATGATTATGAAAATAAGACATATAACGGTTGTTTCCTGGAAAACAAATATATCAAAGTACTCATTACCCCCGATATTGGAGGGAAGCTGTATGGAGCCGTTGACAAGACCGACGGATATGATTTTATCTATTGGCAGCCAACCGTCAAACCTGCGCTGATCAGCTTAACGGGCCCCTGGGTTTCAGGCGGAATAGAATGGAACTTTCCTTCAGGTCATCGCCAGACCGGATACCAAACGATCGGACACCTGCTTACTGAAAATCCGGATGGGAGTAAGACCGTTTGGGTTGGAGAAACCGAATGGGTGCATGGACTTCGATGGTTAGCAGGAGTTACTGCATATCCGGATAAAAGCTTGCTGGAAGCCAAAATTTGGCTCATTAACCCGACAAACCTGCCACAGTCCCAATATATGTGGGCAACGGCGGCAACTCATGCCGATTCGAGTTATCAGCTTATTTATCCGACCGTGTATATGACCACGCATAACCGGCGGTCCTTTAACAAATGGCCGCTATCTGAAAGCACCGATCTGTCCTGGTGGAAGAATATTCCCAATGCGAACAGTTTTTTCACCGAGGATCCGGGCGTTTTTTTTGGCGGTTATGACCATCATAAGCAGGCCGGGACTGTTTTTGTGGGGAATGAGCACATCATGACCGGCAAGAAGTTTTGGACCTGGGGGGCTTCTCCTTCCGGACGTCTTTGGGACTGGGTACTCTCCGACGGCGGAGGTCCATACGTGGAACCCCAGGCCGGGGCATATACCAGGAATCAGCCTGATTTTCAATGGTTATATCCGGGAGAGGTTCGGGAGTTTAACCTGTGCTTTTTCCCTGTGAAAGGGATAGGCGCATTTAAGACTGCGAATGTGAACGGTGCTCTTAACCTCGAATTTGATCACGAACAACTGAAAATAGGTGTGTATTCAACCGCCGAAGTCAATGACGGGAGGATGACGCTTTCATGCAGGGACAGCATTTTGTTTGATCAGCGTCTTTCGACCAATCCCGCCACCCCGTTTGCAATAACCCTCCCTTACAGCGGAGAAAAAAAGAATGCGTTCACGTTGTCGTTTGAAGATGAAGCCGGGAACATTTTGATTCAGTATTCGCCTTCCGAGGAAAAGGATTATCCGATGCCCGAGGCTGAGGAACCTATAAAGGATCCATCTGCGTATCAGTCAGCCGATGAAATCTGGAATTTTGGAGAATACCTGTACCGGAACAGGGATAAAACCACCGCAGAAAAATTTTTTCGTCATGTGCTCGATAAAGATTCGCTGGACATCCGGGCTAATTGTTCATTGGCACAACTGAAAATTGAACAGGCAGAATACCAGGATGCTTTGCGCTTGCTGGATCATGCCACACACAGAAATCGTGATATCGGCAAGCTTTGTTACCTGAACGGGGTGGCCGATTTTTTATCAGGGAATTATCAACGATCGTATGATTCTTTTTACAGGTCAACCCATTATCAGGAATATTTTTCACCGGGATACCAGCAGCTAACAAACATCGACCTGCTAAACGGGAAGGTCAAAACAGCGGCAGACCATATCCGGAAAGCGCTGCAAAAAAACAGTAAAAATCCGGATCTTCTCATCCTGAAAGCGATCTGCCTGCGGTTATTAAAAGAATATCAGCTGGCCGGGGCCGCCTGCGATTCAGCCCTGGCTTTTGATCCGATGAATTTTTGGGCGCTTAATGAAAAAATCAAGCTCGCCAGGCTTACGGGACAATCCACCTTAAAGGAAGAGGCCTTGTTAAAAAAATTGTTACTGGATGATTTCCAGTATTACATTGAACTTTCTCTTTCATATATTGAGATCGGCTTATATGAGGATGCGCTGGAGGTTTATGAACGATTTCGGACGATCAAAGGCAACCCGGCCACCCTGATCGACTACTATGAAGGATACTGCCATCATCAGCAAAAGAACACCCGGTTGGCAGAAGAATTTTTTGAAAAGGGCAGGGGCGGTTCCGTTGACCGTATCTTTCCGTTTCGAAAGCAATCGATCGACGTGTTTAATACTGCGCTCGCATACCATTCGTCGGATTTTAATGCCCGTTATTTTTTGGGTTTGATCTATGCCGGATTGCTGAACGGCAAAAAAGCCTGGGATAATTTTGAAAAAGCTTCGGTATTGAATCCTCTGAATGCGGGCGTATGGCGAAACATGGGATTAATCAAAAGAGGCTATCCTGAGATTTCAAGAGATTTGTCTTTCTCCAGGACCTGCTATGAAAAGGCGGTCAGTCTGGCCCCTGACGACGATTTGATTTTATATGAATTCGACAAGGTGAAGATGGACTTGTCAGAATCCCCTCGCGAGCGGTTGAACTTTTTGAAGCAATCGATCCCGGTTGTGGAGCAAAACGATGATCTTTTAATCATCATGCTTGATCTGATGGTTGCTTTTGGTGAATGTGAAAATGCGGTAAAATACTTTAATCATCATGTTTTTAACAACAGAGAGGGGAAGTACGAAATTCACAATTCCTACATGCGTGCATGTATCGAGCTGGCAGGGAAGACCTCCGATCCTGAAGAAGCGCTGTCGTATTATCAAAATGCAGACAAATATCCCGATAACCTGAAAGTAAAGCCGGATTTCCCAAATCTGAGAGGATTTCTTTATTACCCGATGGCCGTGCTTTATGGCCAATCAGGTAACAAAGCTGAACAGGAAAGGCTCCTCCGGCTGACGGCGGAGGAACATACAGACCGCCCAACGCTTACGAACTACTATCAGGCATTGGCATTAAAGAAACTGGATTCCGGTAATATGAAAAGCACTCAACTGATCTTTGCCCTGGAACGGGAAGGGAAATCTCTGCTTGAGGGGGGAAAAGGAGCATATTGGGGGAAACAGGAATCATTTTTAGACGCTCTTGGTCATTATTATTTATCGTTGGTAAGCCTTTATGAAGGGAATAAAGAATTGGCAGATACCAGGATGAAAGAGGCGCAGGCGATTTACTTTAATATAGAAAAAGACGCCATCATGCTGGCTCAGGAAGAGTTTAGAAAACAAAACTGATTCCGGTCGTTGAGCCTTATTTGATGAAAAATAACAAACATTATAAAAATACAATGTATGAAGCGCATTCGAAATTTACTCCTGTTAATCGGTTGCCTTTTTGTTTCTAACATGACAATTGGACAATCGATCCATCCTTCACCGCGATGTGATATTGAAACTGTTTTGCGAAATATCGCATCAAATGTCATAAAAGGCAGCTCGTTCAGGATCATTGATACAAAGACCGGTGAGACTTATTCCGAATCAGAAAACCTTCCGGTTGATGAACGGTATCGGGTGGATAGTCCGTATAATGGTTGGAAATACTGGAATGGCGTGTTGAATATCGCATTTCTGAAAATGGCTGAAACGTTTCATGATAAGGTCTATGCAGATTATGTAACCCGGAATGTGAGCTTCGTATTCAACCATGAAAATTACTTTAGGAAGCAATATGAGGCCGGTGTTTGCGCCGACGATATGAACCAACGTTTCATTTTCAGTATGCTGGACGATTGCGGGGCAATGGGGGCAGGGATTATCGAAAACTACAAACAGGACCCTCAAAAAAGGTACCGGGAATACATCGATAAGGTGGCTGATTATATTCTGAATAAAGAACATCGTCTTCAGGATGGGACACTTGCCCGTACGCCCGATGAAATGACCGTTTGGGCTGATGACATGTATATGAGTGTGCCTTTTCTGGTGCGGATGGGCGAGCTAACCGGGGAGCAGAGCTATTTGGACGAGGCTGCCAATCAGGTTATTCTCTTTAACAAGCACTTATGGGATGAGCAAACCCGGCTGTTTTTTCACGTCTGGTATGAAGATACCAAATTGCATGGAGTGGCCCATTGGGGAAGGGCAAATGGCTGGACACTGGTCGCACAGGCTGATTTACTGGAGCGTTTGCCGGAACACCATCCCCAGCGGGATACGCTCATTTCATTGTTCACGCGTCAGATCGTCGGCTTAAGCAGGTACCAGGATGCATGTGGTATGTGGCATCAGTTGCTCGACAAGGAAAGCACCTTCTTAGAAACGTCATGTACCGCGATGTTCACTTATGCTATTGCTAAGGCGGTTAATGAGGGCTGGCTGCACAAACGATATGCCTATATTGCCGCTCAGGGCTGGCGGGGAATAGAAGATCGGATTACTCCCGATGGACAAGTTAAAGATATCTGCCAGGGAACAGCGATCAACACCGCCAACTACTATTACGCACAACGCCAGGCGCCCTTAAATGATATTCATGGTATTGGAGCTGTCTTACTGGCGGGCTGCGAAGTGATGAAACTGCATAAAAACGGAATCGTATACCAGTGGTGATGTCTGATCTTAAGTTTAAAAACTGCATGATGAAAAGTAGATTGACAATTGCTTTTTTATTTGTTATTGGCTGGTTAAACGGGCAGAACAACCTCAAAGTATCCTCCGACTTTCCTGGAGGAAATATAGTGGTAACCAAAATTTCAGGAGACACTGTATCGGTGAAGCCCGATTTGTCGTTTACTGCCGGGGAATGGTTTTACTGGTACTTCAAAGTTTCCGGGGGTTTCAGGGAGAAAAATAAGCTTCAAATTCGACCAGAAGGATTTATATAGAATCGCTCAGGTTTTGAAAATTATAAGTCACATTCGGGTGAACTAAAATAATAAGCTGGGAATCATGAAAAGAAGAGATTTTGTACGGACTACGTCGGCAGGGGCGGCTTTCGTTTCGCTGGGAGGATGGAACGTATGGGCAGCAAACCCTGAATTTGTGAAGCAGTCGTTGCGGGAGCTCCCGCTCATATTCGAGGTCGATGTACTGGTTGCTGGTGGAACTACGGCGGGAGTCGCTGCAGCGGTAAAAGCAGCCCGTTCTGGTGCCCGTGTGATGCTGGTCACCCCGGAGCCTTATCTTGGGGATGACCTTTGTTCGACCTGCCAGTTGTGGCGGGATAAAGATCAGCGTATTTTTCATTCGTTTGAAAAGGAATTATTCGGAGAAGAAGGTTTTGCCACCCCCATGCACATCAAAAAAACATTGGACGATCTGCTGATCTCGAATCAAATTCCCTTCTTGTATTCCACCTTTGTGACCGATCTGGTTGTGGATGAGCGAAACCGTATTTCCGGCCTGGTGATAGCCAATCGTTCCGGGCGACAGGCGATCAAGGCCAAAGTGGTGATCGATGCAACGCCCTATGGCACTGTGGCCCGGTTGTCGGATGCCCGTTTTAAAAGAGAAAATAACAGGGAGCTGCAGTTTGAGTGGATATCCGTCGGCAACAAAAAAGCTTCTGAAAACTCCAGGTTATTGCCCGACGAGTTAGCAATCAAAGACAAAAAGTTTCCGGTATGGAAGTCGGTATTCCGGTTCGAATTAAACGATCTCTCGCAGGCATCGTTAGCCGGGATTGAACAACGGATACGCGATCTGACTTGGGATGCCGGGCAGGTAGAAGCTTCGGAACGTCCGTTTTTCATTCCGCCGGACCATATTAACGGAGTGAAATTTTTAGAACATGTTACCGATCCTGCGCGGATTGATCCGGGGGTGTTTCAGCCGAAGAAGACGGATCATTTGTATGTCCTTTCCGGAGCCGCCTCTCTTTCTCCGGAAGCGGCCGCTTTTCTGCTAAAGCCGGGTACGCTGATCGCTGCGGGTGAACGAGTGGGTGAGGTTGCGGCGATTACAGCATCGGCCCGGCGTTTGTCCAACCGGCTACGGGTAAAGGGTTACCTCGTTTCCGAACCGTATCCCGGGGATGTGAAAGAACAGCTCGATGGGATAAGAAGCTCACTGAACTTAGATAAGATTGCCTCGGAAGAGACTGTCCTCCCCGTATTGGGCGTCTATGATGTGGTCGTTGTAGGAGGTGGAACTGCCGGGGCCCCCGTGGGTATAGGT
>Ga0074195_1000896_pt1 | contig 49180 bp, 62 predicted proteins | sample EPASupsiteHSE623_FD_64525 | JGI IMG/M metagenome (GOLD analysis project Ga0074195, IMG submission 64525) | Bioremediated contaminated groundwater from EPA Superfund site, New Mexico - Sample HSE6-23 | ecosystem: Environmental > Aquatic > Deep subsurface > Groundwater > Contaminated ...
AGCGGCATATCCATAGCCGCCGGTAAGTGACAGCTGAATTCTCACCCCGCTTACTTGTTGTCGGCTAAACTACAACGCCATTGACGGTGAGAATGTCACCGTCAGAATGCGTGAGAGGCAACAGGATTGTTGATACCGTGGAAATAGCCCTGCACGGGCCTCTGAGCATGATCGTTACCGGGTACAAGTTGGAGGACCGAAACAAGAACAAACCGCCGAAGGTGGAAAAGTACGTAGAAATACCACAGACTAAGGAAGAACTTTTGTCTCTAAACGAAGCCAGCGCCCGGCTTCCTTATACCCCGAGAATACCGGGATATTTGCCCGAAGGTTTTAAGTTGGACAAAATAAAACTGAGGACCATCGGGACAGGCGTTTCGATCTTGACGTTGTTCTATGTTGACCAGGGGGGGAAATCTTTTAGTTTGGACGAACAAAACATCGTGGGGGATATGGGTTTTGGCAGCACCTACGACCGGGATGACACCATCGTGTCAAGGGTTCAGATCAGTAAAAATTCAACAGGGATTATTAAAGACATGAAGGGGAAACTGGCCGAAATAACCTGGATCGAGAATGACATATACTTTGTGTTGTATGGTGAATTGCCGGCGAAAGAAGCCGTAAAAGTTGCTCGATCCTTAGAGGAACTTAGATAAAGAACCGGGGAGGCCCGGTTCTTTATCCTATCAACACTTTATGGAATGTAAACGTATTGTGATACGGTATTCGTGGCCTCAGTAATGGAGCCTCCTTTTACATAATGATAAGCTCGAGTTCGGTAGTAGGATCCCCGCGCGACGTACACAGCTTTGTAGCCGTCAACCTTGCTGGAGTTCTGCTGTTCAAAGAGCCAACTCGTTTGATCTACCCAGCTAGTGCCGTCCCACTTTTGCAGGTATAACCGAATACTTATATAGTCCACGCCATATGTTGTCGTGTAACCTGTCAATGTGACTGATGCATCGGTGGTGTTGGCTTCGATGCTGCAACTGGCACTTGAAAGGTACTGAAAGGACTCAATACCGAAATCATTTGATGCCGACAAGCCAACACTTGAGCTGGCGGGGGGTCTCTTCCGTTGGTACGGAACCGGGCTTTGTTGTACCTGCCATAGCGGTTCCAGTTAAACTTAACAACATCAGGATGGCCATAACCAACGTGAAAAGTATACCACGTTTAGAAATCATGCTACTTTCACCTCTTTAACCGATTTTTCTGTGAAGTTTAGGGCACTTAGACCAACCTAGGGTATTACGTTAGAGTAATAAGCACCACCTCCGGGGACAAGGGTTTTTCTGGTTCCCAAAACTAAGATTATTTCAACCAAAAAAAGGTTCCGAAAATCTTCCGTGACGAAAGCCTTGTCCCGTTGACCGATCCCGGTCGGAGGGCAAGGGGCTTGCCACAAGCTGCTAATGGATTGGCCGCGAGAATGAAGCGGCCTTTTTTTTTGCATTTTTTGGAGTCCTTCCGGCAATAATACCGAATACAATGGACATCCATACACAAAGCGAAAGCCCCGGGCAGGGTGCCGTTCTTTACAGGGGACAGGAAATCATCGGGCTTCCGGTTATTGACATAGAAAACGGGAACACGCTGGGACAAGTTAACGATATCCTTTACCACCGCGACGGCTCCGTCACCGGGTTTTTGATCAGTGATGGCCAGGGGCGGGAAGGGGTAATTTCCCTGTCCGCCGCGGTCGGCGTGGGCTCGGGTGCCGTAACTGCGAAAACGCCGATTATTTTGGCAGGACCAGCCCCGGGGACCGAAATCGGGGCATCCTCGATTGCCGGAACGAAAGTAATTACCGCCGGTGGGGATGAGTTGGGTTCTGTCAGAGACGTTACTGTCGATTGGGAGACCGGCAGGGTCGTGGGGCTTGAGTTGTCTGACGGGCTGATTCGGGATGTGATCGATGGTCGGGCTATCCTTCCCCTGAACGGAGTTGTTACCTGGGGGGAAGGAGTCCTCATCGTCGAGAATCGCTTCACCGGGATCTGGAATGGTGAAGAGGTTACAGGCAATGTTGAAGGAGGTCAGGGTGATGGGTTGTCCGGTGTGTAACGGAACAGCGGTCGGAAAGGTTGGGGTTAATCAATTCTATTGTTGGAACTGTTTTGTGGAATTCAGTGTAACCGACGAACAGGTGAAAGTATTTGAAGTGGCAGAGGATGGTTCCCTGTCGTCATATGCGGGTTCCTCGCCGGAATTGGTGTAGGGCTGTTACTGTCTGAGGAGGTGAGATGGTTGAGTGGTCGCAGTTTCATAAAGGGTTTGTTGACCGGTGGCGTGATCGGGGCGGTAGCGAGTATGGTAATCGCCCCCCAGTTCATGGGAGAACCTTCGTGCAAGATGTTGGGGAAAACAAGGAAAATGCAGCACCGGGCCAGCCGGATTTACCGCGAAGTCCGGGACGGGGTCAGTGAACTGGTCAAAAAATGAGGCATCACCGAGTGAGGAAGAATCCTCACTCTTTTTTAGTGGCGAGGCTGTTGTGAGGGGGTACTTATGGGGATCCGTCTTGAGCCCAAAACGTGGCGGTATGTTCTGCTGGCAGTGCTGGTTCTAGGTTCGGCTTACTTCCTGTTTACCGTCAGGGTGGTATTGGCCCCGTTTGTGGGGGGTATGGTGCTGGCCTTCGTTCTCCACCCTCTGGTGGCGTTCTGGGAACGGAGGGGCGTAGGCAGAACTACGGCCATTCTCATGGTTTATGCGGCTCTCGGCGGGATTTTGACCCTGTTGGTGGTTTTCGGCCTGCCGCGGTTAATGACCGAACTCAATGAGCTTGCCCGCAGTTTGCCGGTTTACTTGAACGATATTAATGCCTATATTGACAGTCTTCAAGGCCATTACGACAAGGCCGTCATGCCGAACAGCGTGCGGCAGGTGATTGATGAGACCGTGATCAGGGCGGAACAGGGAATTACAAGGGTGCTGCGGGGTCTGACCCGCTCCACTCTCGGCCTGTTCTCGCAGCTGCTGAGTATTGTTTTTGCCCCCATTCTAGCCTTTTACATTCTTAAGGACGCCGACGCATTCAGGGCCAAATTCCTGGGCGCGTTTCCCAACACATTCCGTGGGGATGCTTATGCTTTATTGCGGGAAATCGGATATGTAATGGAGCACTTTGTCCGTGGTGAACTGTTGGTCAGCACCATCATTGGGGTGCTGACTGCCTTGGGAATGTTCGTTCTGGGGGTAAAGTATGCCCTTATGATCGGCCTGATTGCGGGGATTGCCGAATTGGTTCCGTATTTTGGCCCCTTTATCGGGGCGATACCGGCTATCGGTTTTGCCCTGCTGAAATCAAAGACAACCGCCATTTATGCCGCTCTTGTCATTCTGGTTGTGCAGCAGCTTGAGGGCAACCTGATTTCCCCGGTGATCATGGGTGAAAGCATGGGGCTTCACCCCCTCTGGATTATTTTCGCCCTCTTGGCCGGAGGGGAGCTTTTTGGCATATTGGGACTGATTCTGGCTGTGCCGGTGGCGGGGATAATCCGAGTGGTCGGGTCGTTTCTATTCCGAAAGCTCATGGACTGGGACATCAAGGTGCATTGACTGGTCTGCGGCCGTTTTGTATAATGTAACAAAAGAGATCAGACGCCATGATGGAAAGAGTAGGTCGGGTCCATGGGACAGCGAGGGGACGGTTGATGAGAAGTCTCTCTCAAGAGTCGACCGAAAGCCGATCCGGAGCCGCAGGGGAACCTGCCGTTTAGGGTGCGTTAAACCCGGTGTGGTTGACACACCGCTGAGAGGCCGGAATAAACCCGGCAAGCAGGGTGGTACCGCGAGAGCAGCTCTCGTCCCTGATGTGCTAAGGCGCTTTGGGAGAGGGGTGCTTTATTATTATCTGAGGGGGTAGCAACTTGTTGACAGGAAGCCAAATCAGGGAAATATTCCTCAAATATTTTGAGAAGAAGGGACATGCCATTGTCCCCAGTTCGCCGCTGGTTCCCATCGATGACCCCACTCTTTTATTTACCAATGCCGGAATGGTGCAGTTCAAAGATGTGTTTCTTGGGTTGGATCAGCGGCCTTACAGCCGGGCGGTCACATCCCAGAAGTGTGTGCGTGCCGGCGGCAAACACAACGACCTGGAAACGGTGGGACGGACTGCCCGCCATCACACTTTCTTTGAAATGCTCGGCAACTTTTCCTTCGGCGACTATTTCAAACGGGAAGCCATCGGCTTTGCCTGGGAGTTCCTGACCGAAGAGCTTGGCTTGCCCAAGGACAGGCTGTGGCCAACTATTTACCTGGACGACGACGAGGCTTTTCACCTCTGGCAGGAGGTAGCCGGAGTGCCGGCCGGTCGTATTGTCCGTCTGGGGGAGAAGGACAACTTCTGGGCCATGGGGGACACCGGGCCGTGCGGCCCCTGCAGTGAAATCATTCTCGACCGCGGCGAGGAGTTCCGCTGCGGCGAACCGAAATGTGGTCTGGGTGTCTGCGACTGCGACCGGTGGCTGGAGATCTGGAACCTGGTGTTCATGCAGTTCAACCGCGACGAGAACGGGGTATTAACCCCGCTCCCCCGGCCGAGCATTGACACGGGAATGGGGCTGGAGCGGATCACATCGGTGATGCAGGAAGTCGAGAGCAACTTTGATACAGACCTCTTGCGCTCCCTGATTGAGTTTGTGGAGAAAATAAGCGGCCGGGAATACCACAAGGATCAAAGGGGATTCCCTTTCCGGGTGATTGCCGACCACGCCCGGGCCTGCACCTTCCTGGTCAGCGACGGTGTCCAGCCGTCGAACGAAGGCCGTGGGTACGTCCTCCGCCGGATTCTGCGGCGTGCGGTCCGGTTTGGCAAGGTCTTGGGTTTGGAGCGGCCGTTTCTCTGCGAGCTGGTCCCGGTTGTCGTGCGCATGATGAAAGAGCCCTACCCCGAACTGGTGGAAAAGAAAGAGTATATCCAAAAGGTAATCCGAATGGAAGAGGAACGGTTCCACACCACCCTTCACGAGGGAATGAGAGTTGTGGCCAGCATTGTGGAGCGGGTGAAGGCCGACGGGCGGGACAGAATTGGCGGGAGGGAAGCGTTCCTGCTTTATGATACCTACGGTTTCCCCCTCGATTTGACGGAAGACATTGCCGAAGAACAGGGTCTGTCTGTGGATCGCCCCGGGTTTGACCAGGCAATGGCTGAGCAGCGGGAACGAGCCAGGGCTGCCCGGCAGGATGTGAAGGCCTGGGATATGGCTGTGGCCTTCGCCGAGGCTCTCGGGGAAACCGGTCCCACTGAGTTTGTCGGGTATGATCAGGCGGAGGTTGATGCCCAGGTTTTGGCCCTGATCAAGGGCGAGGATCGGGTGGGAGAAGCCCATGAGGGAGAACAAGTGTCGGTCATTCTCGACAAGACCCCCCTCTACCCGGAAGGCGGCGGCCAGGTCGGGGACCAGGGTCAACTGACGTCTGCCTCCATGACGGCGGAAATCACCAGCACCCGCCGAACCGTGGATGGGCGGGTTGTTCACTCTGTGGTTGTGGCAAACGGGAAACTGACGACGGGAATGGCGGTCAGGGCCAGCACTGACGGGGAACGCCGGATGGACACCGCCCGCAACCATACCGCGACCCATCTTCTCCACCAGGCTTTGCGGGATACCCTCGGCCGGCATGTGAACCAGGCCGGATCCCTCGTGGAACCGCACCGGCTCCGTTTTGATTTCACTCATATTACGGCAGTAACCCCGGGGGAATTGAAAGAGATCGAAGCCGAAGTCAACGCCAGGATCCTGGCCGACCTACCGGTGGAGACCTTCGGGACATCACTCGATCAGGCCAAAGAGATGGGGGCTACCGCCTTATTTGGGGAAAAATACGGCGACACGGTAAGAGTGGTCAAAATTGACGACTACAGTTTGGAACTCTGCGGCGGCACCCACATCCGGCACACTGCCGAAATCGGCCTGTTCAAACTGGTCAGTGAGGGAGGCATCGGCTCCGGTCTGAGGCGAATTGAGGCCCTTACCGGCAGAGGGGCCCTGGAGCACCTGAACCACCAGGAAGCAGCTCTATTTGAGGTGGCGGCGGTGTTGAAGTCGGCGCCGCAGGAAGCGGCCCGGAAGGCGGAGGCCCTGCTTACGGCGATCAAAGAGAAGGACCGGGAGATCGAAAGCCTGCAGGGCAAACTGGCCCGGTACGAAGTCAGCGATTACCTGGCAAAGGTGGTTGAAATTAATGATGTCCGCGTGCTGGCGTCCCGGGTACAGCTCCCCGACATGGACTCGCTCAGGTCGATGGCGGATTTAATCAAGGACAAGCTTGGTTCTGGAGTAATTATTCTGGGAACTCCGCTTCAAGACAAGGTCGGGTTTGTGACGATGGTCAGCAAAGACCTGACCGAGCGTGGGCTTCATGCGGGCAACATCATCAAGGAAGTGGCCATGGTGGCCGGGGGCGGAGGCGGCGGTCGGCCGGATATGGCCCAGGCCGGAGGCAAAAACCCGGAAAAGCTGGACCAGGCTCTAGAAAAAGGGCTGGACACGGTGCGCAGCCAGATGACGGCGAACTGAACGCGGTTAATTTGTTTTTGTTACTAAAAGTAACTGCTGCTGGTGGAAAACTTGAAAACGAGGTATAATATAGAGTACCCGGGAAGGATTATGTTATGGGGAAGCAGGAATACATATTGGCAGGGGAGTGATTCCGGATGAAGGATATCACTGAACAAACCATGATGTTCACGGTTAAAGGGGAAGAAGCCATGGATGCCCGCAGCATCCTGCTGGCAGTTTATGGGGCGCTCAAGGAAAAAGGGTACAACCCAATTAACCAGATCGTCGGCTACCTCCTCTCAGGCGACCCTGCCTATATCACCAGTCACAACAATGCCCGCAGTTTGGTCCGAAAACTGGAACGGGACGAACTTCTGGAAGAACTGGTTAAGTCTTATTTGGAAAATAACGAATAAACTAACGGGGAGTCTATCTCGGCCTCATGTCTTTTAGGATATGGGGTCGTAATTTCGAGGGGCTATTGGCTTGGGTGAAGTTTCTTTTTACCATGAACTTGGGCGAACGGGGCTGGTAGTTTCCCGGCTGTGTTTTGGGGCACTAACGGTCGGCCCCTTACAGAGGAATTTAACTGTTGCCGAAGGGGCGGTCGTGATCGAGAGGGCCCTTGAGCTGGGGGTCAACTTTATTGATACGGCGGAACTTTACGGAACATATCCATACATACGCGAGGCGACTCGACGCGGCCGGCACCAGCCGATCGTGGCCACCAAGTCCTATGCATTTTCGCGGGAAGACATGGCCCGGAGTGTTGAACGCGCCCGCCGGGAATTGAACCGGGATGTTATCGATATTTTCCTCCTGCACGAGCAGGAATCGGAACTGACAATCAGGGGCCACCGTGAGGCATTCGACTATCTTCAGGAACAAAAGGCAAAGGGCTCGATCAGGGCTGTCGGGATTTCCACTCACGCTGTTGCCGGTGTGAGAGCAGCTGCGAACATACCGGAACTTGACGTCATTCACCCCTTGATTAATATCAAGGGGATGGGGATTATTGACGGCTCGGTGGGGGACATGCTGGGGGCAATTGAGGCTGCCGTTCGGGCAGGCAAGGGCATCTACGCCATGAAGCCGTTTGGGGGCGGTAATATAATCGCCAATGTCCGTGAGGCCCTGGAGTTTGTATTAAACATCCCCGGGTTAGCCTCGGTGGCCATCGGAATGAAATCGGCGGCCGAGGTGGAGATGAACGCTGCTTTAATCTCGGGCTTACCAGTGCCGGCCGAGGTGGAACAGGCTGTTAACTGCCAAGACCATCATCTTCACATCGAGGGGTGGTGTGAAGGGTGCGGAACCTGCGTACCGAACTGCCGCTACCAGGCGCTGGCACTAGAGGGGAAGAAAGTCCGGGTGGATCGGTCCCGGTGCATCCTTTGCGGCTATTGCGGGGCCGCTTGCCCCAATTTCTGTATCAAGGTGATTTAATGCGAATAATGGGTCTCGATGTTGGGTCGAAAACAATCGGAGTTGCTATCAGTGATCCTTTTGGGTGGACCGCCCAGGGGGTGGAAACCATCGCCAGAACATCGCTGAAAATGGACTTTCAGCGGTTGAAAATACTGTGCACTGACTACAAGGTCGACTGGATCGTCGTGGGGTTTCCGAAAAATATGGACGGGTCTCTCGGGGTGCGGGCCATGGAGGTGCAGGGACTTGCCCGGCAGGTGGAAAAGGAACTGGGCCTGCCGGTCGTTCTATGGGATGAACGGTTGAGCACGGTCGCGGCCCAGCGGGTCCTTTTGGAGGGTGACATATCCCGGAAAAAGAGGCGGCGGGTTATCGACAAAATGGCCGCAATGATTATCCTGCAGTCATATTTGGACTCGCTTTCCCGGCAAGGATAGGTATATTCTTCCGGCTCCTGGGTAACAATGATAAAAAAGGTTGTTGTTGACAATCTGTGAGCCCCTGAGATAGAATGACGTTAGTTTTAAGAAGCGAGGTGGCCGACATGGTGGATGAAAAGCACGAACACGAACACGAACACGAACACGACGAGGTTATTGTACTTACGGACGAAGAAGGCAAGGAGCATGAATTTTCCGTTATCGACATTATCGAAGTCGAGGGATCGGAGTACGCGATCCTGCTCCCGGCGGATGATGAATCGGATGAGGCAATCATTCTCAAAATTGGAGTAGACGAAAACGGGGATGAAATTCTGTCTGATATTGAGGATGACGAGGAATGGGAAAAGGTGGCCGATGCCTGGGAAGAGCAATCGGAGGGTGAAGACGAATAAGAACTCCTGTTGACAACGAAGCCACCCACGGGTGAGCTTCTTTTTTTTACTAGAGCAGGGTTTTTGTCCCTTGGCACCGAATTTCGAGTAAATAGCCCCAGGGTGCTTAAGTTTTGGCGGGAAGGGCAGCGGATTGGCCATGTCTATCGGGGGTAAATTTAAAGCAGCAGGAATCATTGTTTTTCTACTAATGGGGGCGGTCACGAGTTTTATGGCAGCTTACTACCTGGAAGCTGCCACCATTTTGCCGCAGGTTTACATCGAGTCCATAAATGTGGGAGGGCTCGCTCCAGACTTGGCCCGGGCGAAGATTCAGCCGGCCGCCGACGAAATTCTGTCCCACCGGGTTGCTTTTCGGTATCAGGGGCAGGACTGGGAGGCAAGTCTAAGTGAGTTAGGGGTCACAATCGATCTGGAGGCGGCAGTTGACAGGGCTTTACAGATCGGCCATGAAGGCTCGCCTTTCAGAAGATACCGGGAAATACGCACTGCCAGGCAAAACGGGTACCGGGTGCGGCTGCCGATATCGGTTAACACCAGGGCGGTTGAGGGCGTTGTTTCCAGTCTTACGGAAGAACTAACCGTCCCCGCTGCAGACGCCACTTTTTTCATTGACAAGGACGACCTCATTCAACTTACTCCGGCTAAGATGGGGGCCCGGATCAATACCGAAAGGGCTGCATTGGAACTTGTTCGCTCTATTCCCTTTTTGCGCACAAACGACCGGGAAGTGATATTGCTGTCTATGGAACAGGTGCAGCCTGAGGTGACGTCGGACGACTTGGGAAGGATGAAGATCAAGGGTGTGCTGGGGTCATTTTCCACCCGGTTCAACCCCGGTAACGTCAACCGTACATATAATCTCCATGTGGCTGCTGATGCCCTGAATAACCAGATGGTTAAGCCGGGAGCGGAGTTCTCGTTTAATGAGATAGTAGGCCCGCGCAGCGAAGAGGCAGGTTACAAAGAGGCTTTGGTTATTGTGAATAACCAGTTTGTTCCCGGGGTGGGCGGCGGGGTCTGCCAGGTGTCGACCACCCTGTACAACGCCCTGCTCCGTGGAGGGCTGTCGGTAACCGAGCGCAGCAACCACTCCCTGGTTGTACCGTATGTGCCGCCGGGCCTTGATGCCACGGTCGCATACGGGGGGCTGGACCTAAAATTCCGGAACGATACCGGCAGCTACCTGGTGATCCGGACGAAAATCAACGGGGATGTCCTGACGATTAAACTCCTGGGGGACACCGACGTCAAAAAGAATGTGTCGATAGTAAACAAAGTGGAACAGGAACTCCCCTTCAAGGTGGTCACCAAGACCGACCCGAACCTGTACACAGGGAAAGAGGTAGTGGAACAGGAAGGGGTAAAAGGGTACCGGGCAAAGGTGCTGCGCCAGTTTTATGAGAATGGCCTGTTGGTACGAACTGAACTGGTGTCCCACGATGTTTATAAACCGATTGACAAAATCGTCCGAATGGGGACGAAGCCCGTAGATAACCCGGTTCCGGACCAGCCACCGGCGAACCCGATAATACCGCCGCCGCCGTCGGTTCCACCGACGCCAGGGACCGTTCCGGAAGACCAGGGGAACACGGTCGATGGGGGGCCGACGCCTCCGCCCGGGCAGGTCCCACCCTCGGCTTGAGGGGACTTGGATCAGTCCGAGGGCGGAATTGTCAACGGTTGTCCAAAAAGGTCGACAAGTGTATAATGTGGGTGTAGCCGGAAAAACCTAGGAGTGTGTCCGATGCCATTCTTGTCACGCAAAGCCAAACGGGGTCGCCGGTTTCACAGGAGAAATCTGGGACTGTTCTGGTTGACCGTCTTCTTCCTGCTGGCGGTATCCCTGATGGGGGTTGAGATAAACAAACAGCTTCAACCTGTTTCCCGCATGCCTGGGAAAATGATCGTGGTTAAGGTTGCGCCAAAGTCGACAACGGGTGAAATTGGGCAAATGCTATATAACAAGGGGCTCATTCGCAGTCCGTTTTTTTTCCAAGCCTACACGTGGGTTAAGGGGTTAGATGGCCGGCTTCGGGCCGGCGAGTACATGATGAGCCCGCAGCTAACTCTGCGGGAGATTGTGGACAGGCTGGTCGCGGGGAGGGTGACGACATATTCGTTCACCATCCCTGAGGGGTTCGACCTTAAACAGATAACCGGTCTGTTACAGGCGAAAGGGTTTATTGAGCAGGACCGGTTTGCGTTTTGTCTCAAGAACGGGAGCTTCCCCTACAGCTTCCTGAAGGGATTGCCCAACCGTGATAATAGGCTTGAGGGATTCTTGTTCCCGGCCACATATCAAATTACCAAGGACTCCAACGAAGAGCAGATTATCGGTATGATGCTGAAGAAGTTCAGCCAGGCCTACACCCGGGAGATGGCCGAGAAAGCGGCCGCCAAGGGTTTAAACACCTTGCAGGTGATCACCATTGCTTCCCTCGTGGAGAAGGAAGCCAAACTGAGCAGCGAACGCCCGGTCATTGCCGGGGTGCTTTTCAACCGGCTGGACAGGGGGATGCCGCTTCAGGTTGATGCCACCATTCAATACGCCCTGGGAAGTCACCGCGAACGGATATTGTATCGAGACCTTGAAGTCAACTCCCCATATAACACTTACAAATTCAAGGGACTACCCCCCGGACCCATTGCTTCCCCGGGCTTGAGTGCCATCAAAGCGGTCCTGGAACCGGCGAAACATAATTACCTGTATTATGTGGCTAAATCTGACGGATCGCATGTATTCTCCCGGACTCTGGCGGAGCATAACCGGGCGATACACAAGTACCGCCGCTGAGGCCTCGAGAAAAACGATATAACCCAGGGTGGTGGTGTAAATGCCCCGGCCGGAACTTCTAGCACCGGCAGGAAATCCGGAAAAATTGAGAATGGCAGTTCTTTACGGGGCTGATGCCGTCTACCTGGGGGGAGAGGCGTTTAGCCTTAGGGCTTTTGCCGACAATTTCACCTTCTCCGACATGAGGGAGGGTGTTTCTTTTGCACACGGTAAAGGGGTAAAGGTTTACGCCGCCGTCAATGTCTTCCCCCACAACTCCGACCTGGAAGCCCTACCCGGGTTTTTAGAAGAGGTTCGGGATTCCGGCATCGATGCCCTGATTGTCTCTGATCCGGGTGTGATCAGGGTTGCCCGGCAGGTGGTTCCCCAAATGCCTCTTCACCTGAGCACCCAGGCCAACAATGTCAACTGGGCCGCTGCCCTTTTCTGGCAGGAGCAGGGCGTGCGCCGCATAGTGCTGGCCCGAGAACTGTCCCTGGATGAGGTGCGGGAGTTTCGAACCCGGGTAAGCCTGGAATTGGAAACGTTTGTTCACGGGGCAATGTGTGTTTCATATTCCGGAAGATGCCTGCTCAGCAATTATTTGATCTCCCGGGACTCTAACCGGGGCGAGTGCGCCCATCCCTGCCGGTGGAAATACTACTTAATGGAAGAAACGCGTCCCGGCCGCTTTTTTCCGGTTTTCGAGGATGACCGGGGTGCATACATTCTCAATTCTCACGACCTCTGTTTAATTGAGCACCTGCCGGAATTGATCCGGGCAGGTGTTAACAGTTTCAAAATCGAAGGCCGGATGAAAAGCGTTCATTATGTGGCCACGGTGGTGAAAACTTACCGGCGGGCGATAGAGGCTTATCTGGCGGATCCCGAAAGCTGCCGGTATGACCCGTCCTGGTTGGGCGAACTGAACAAGGTCAGCCACCGTGAATACACAACCGGTTTTCTTTTTGGCCGGCCTGACTGGGATGATCACCGGTATCTATCTACGCGTAATGTGCAAACTTACGAGTTTATCGGTATTGTCCAGCGGTATGACAAGGACGCCGGGGAAGCGGTAATTGAACAGCGGAACCATTTTGCTGTTGGGGAAACGGTGGAACTGTTCGGGCCCAATACCGAACCGGTGAGCTTTGTCATTCAGAGGATGGGAAACGACGAAGGCGGAAATATTACGGAAGCTCCCCACCCCCACCAGCTGGTTCGGGTTCCGGTACCGGTTCCGGTGGAGGATTATTGTCTGGTTCGGCGGGTTGCCGTCTCGTAAAATCCTTCCCGGGAGACACCGAGTCCTTCCTGCCCCGGCACCCCTGGATCCAGGGGCCCGGGGTTTATTTGTCTGCGCCCTCCCTCGTATTACCCCCACCACTTCCGGTAAAACTAGTGAGGAATAAGATGGGGACGGTGGGCAAAAATGGAGAAGAACCGGGTTGTTGTCGTTGGGCTGCTGATTTCCGCCATGCTGCTGCTGCAGATAGGCAGATTGGTTGACCTTCAGTTGGTGAAAGGGCAGAGGCTGGCAGCGGCGGCCACCGTTCAGCACACCCGTTCCCTTCCTCTGGAACCGTTTTCCCGTGGGGATATTCTGGACCGTCACTGCCGAAGCCTTACTGGGGCCCTTTCTACTTACTCCGTGGTGATTATACCGGCGATGCTGAAGGACAAGATCCGGGCTGCCCGGTTGCTTGCCGCCCCTCTCGGGGTATCGGAACATAAGGTGCTGGAACAGTTGACGGCATCAAGCGGCCGATCTGATTTCCGGCCCCCGTTTGTGATCCGGTCCGGGCTTAACCGCACTACCGCCGGGTTAATTGAACAGTTGGGGGTGGAAGGAGTGGTCGCCCTCCCCGTGAGCAGCCGGTATGGCCGTTCCCCTATGGCCGTCCACCTCTTGGGTCATATCGGCCGGATTGACCCAGTCCGCTGGAATGACCTTACTCTGGCCGGGAAAACGGTTCAGAACCGTCCTTTTGATCCCCAGGCCTACCGGGTTGATGACGTGATCGGAGTCAAGGGAATCGAGAGTATTTACGAAGAATATCTCCACGGCGGGCAGCCGGGCAGATCGGTTGTGACAACGGTCGATGCCCACGGCAGGATTATTCCCGGCCTCAAGTTTCGCGAGCAGCAGGCACAGGGGCTGTCCAGGCGAAATGTGGTGCTGACCATCGACCGGGATTTGCAGGAGGTTGTGGAGGAGGTCATGGACCGCATGGTCCCCCGGGGTGCTGTCGTTGTTCTGGATGTCCGCACCCGGGATGTCTTGGCGGTCGCCAGCCGGCCCGGATTTGACCCGAATTCGGTATCAAGTTACCTGGGTACCGGAACCGCCAGCAATTTTCGCAACCGGGCTTTTGATCCATACCACCCGGGATCCATTTTCAAGGTTTTGGTGGCGGCGGCAGCCCTTGATGCGGGGCTGACCAACCTCAACGAAGAGTTCACCTGCAGCGGTTCGTACCGCCTCAACAGCAATCTTTCCATTCCCTGCCCACGGGCACATGGGAAGCTTACCCTTTTGGAGGCCATGTCTGTTTCCTGCAATACCACTTTCATTGACGTTGGCCTTCGGGTCGGCCGGCAGGGGATATTGGAATATGCCCACCGTACAGGCCTTGACCGTCAGGTTGTATTGGGGTATCCGCTGCCCGGGGCCGCCACCATCGCTATTGACATGTATAACCCGGGAAAGGTCGCCAACGCCGCCCTGGGGGAAGAAGGGGTCCGGATCAGTCCCCTTCAGGCCGCGTTACTTCTGGCCACCATTGCCGATGATGGCCTGTACGCCACACCGCGGGTGGTGAAAGAGGTATCCGATCAGAACGGGAAAATTTACCGGTCATTTACAGCCGGGTCCAAAATGCGGATAATGTCCCCTACAGCCGCCCGAGAACTGCGACTGGCTCTTTCTGCCGTCACCCAATGGGGAACGGGACAGGAAGCCTGGGTTCAGAGTTGGGGGGCCGGAGGCAAAACCGGGTCCGCCCAGAGCGGGGAAAAGGACGAAAACGGCCGCAAACGAACGGATGCCTGGTTTGCCGGCTATGCCCCTTTGGGGTCACCGCGTCTGGCGATTGCTGTCGTGGTTGAAGGAGGCAAGACAGGCGGACGGGCCGCCGCTCCTGTCTTTCGGGAAATTGCCGACCGGGTTTTCAGGAAAGGAATCATCTCTCCGTGAGCCAGGGCCGTAATAAATATTTACCACCGCCCGGACAGGCACCAAAAAGGGCATAATCCCGTATGATTTACAGACTGGAGGTGTCAGGAATAATGGGTCTAGGGCTGTTGGCCTTAGCTGTCTCTTTCCTACAAGGAATGGCCCTGTTTGTTTCGTATATCAGTAACAACGCCTTTCCCCAGCCGCTATCGGAAGAGGATGAGGCCAAGTTCCTCAGAGCCATGGGAACGGGTGACCGGGAAGCCCGAAATATCTTGATCGAACATAACCTCCGATTGGTAGCACACATCACTAACATGTTGTGTCCGGATGTTACTCTGATCGCCAGGGACGGCAGCATTTCCCTGGCGTTTGCATACAGTGGACATTTGTCTACTTTGCGATAAAAAATACTTGTTGAGACCCGATAAAACCAGGAGGAAAAACAACTTGGGGCATTGAATATGTCCTCAGTAGGAGGACACTACCGCCATATATGGCGAGGGTACTGTCCAATAAATGGAGGCGATCGAGATGTTACCTGCCAAAATGAAGGCCATTGTCAAAACCAGAAACGGGCCGGGAGCGGAACTGCTCCAGGTGGATGTTCCCCAGATCGGCCCCCGGGATGTTCTGGTGAAGGTCAAGGTCGCGTCCATCTGCGGGACGGATCTCCACATCTACAATTGGGATGAATGGGCGGCGGGCAGGATCAAACCGCCGCGAATCTTCGGCCACGAGGTGGCCGGTGAAGTGGTGGCTGTCGGTTCCGAGGTGAAAAGCGTTCGGGAGGGAGAGTATGTGTCGGCGGAATGCCACGCAACCTGTGGTACCTGCTACCAGTGCCGAACCGGGCAGGGACATATTTGTCAGGATTACCGCATTCTCGGCGTTGATTTTGACGGGTGTTTTGCTGATTATGTCCGGGTTCCGGAGCCGTGTGTCTGGAAGAACGACCCGGAGTTGCCGCCCGAATTCGCCTCCATCCAGGATCCGTTTGGCAACGCTGTCCTGACCACGCTTTCCGGGGAAATCGTTGGCCGGACCGTGCTGGTCATCGGCTGCGGGGCCATTGGCCTGTTTGCCGTCGGCATCGCCAAGACATCGGGTTCCGCGTACGTGATCGGGATGGACATTAATGATTACCGGTTAAGCCTGGCCAGAACCATGGGCGCCAAACATATCATCAACCCCAAAGAAACAAAACCTGTGGATAAAGTCCTGGAAATCACCAAAGGAGAAGGGGTTGATGTCGTCCTGGAGATGAGCGGGAACGCGCAGGCGATCCACGACGGGTTCAGGGTGCTGAAGAACGGGGGCCGGATGTCGCTCCTCGGCATACCGCCGAAACCGGTTGAGATTGATCTGGCGAAAGAAATCGTGTTTAAGGGGATTACCGTCCAGGGAATCACGGGGAGAGAACTGTTCGGGACGTGGTACAAAACAGCCGCTTTCCTCAATGGGAACCTTGATGTGGCACCGGTTATTACCCACCGCTTCCCCATGGAGGAGTTTGCCGAGGGGTTTGCGGTGATGAATACGGGGAACTGCGGCAAAGTGGTTCTCTACCCGTAGATCGGGACAGGATTCGGAAACTGCGTCATGAAAGTTTGGAAGCAGGGGGGATCTGTTATTATGGCTGATGCGCTGAACTCCGTGTTGGAGAAAGATTTAAACGAACTCAAGGAAAAAGGGCTTTACCGCAAGCTGTTCGAACTTTCCGGGCCTCAGGGGGCACGGGCCGTTTTTAACGGGAAAGAGGTAATTAACCTCTCGTCGAATAACTACCTTGGCCTCAATACCCACCCGAAAATGATTGAGGCAGCCGTGGAGGCCACCCGCAAGTTTGGGGTCGGATCCGGGGCCGTGCGAACCATAGCTGGGACCATGAGTCTTCATGAAGAACTGGAACGCCGCCTGGCCGTGTTCAAACACACTGAGGCTGCACTGGTGCTTCAATCCGGATTCACCGCCAATATGGGCGTAATCAACACCGTGGTTACGGATGCCGATGTGATCATCAGCGACGAACTGAACCACGCCAGCATCATTGACGGTGTCAGGCTGTCCAAGGCCGCCCGGCGGGTTTTTGCCCACCGGAACATGAATTCACTGGAGGATGTACTGAAGCAGTGTCAAGGGTACCGCCTCAAGCTGATCATTACCGACGGGGTGTTCAGTATGGATGGAGACATTGCTCCCCTGCCTCAGATCGTGGAACTGGCCGAAAAATACGGAGCCATCACTATGGTGGATGATGCCCATTCCAGTGGGGTTCTTGGGCGCAACGGCCGAGGGTCCGTGGACCATTTTAGCCTCAACGGCAGAGTTCAAATTCAGGTGGGGACGCTGTCCAAGGCTCTTGGGGCACTGGGGGGCTATGTAGCCGGGTCGCAGCTGCTGCGCGAGGCAATGATCCATAAGGCGCGCCCGTTCCTGTTCAGCACCTCGCATCCCCCGGGAGTCACTGCCAGTCTGATTGCGGCAGTTGACATCCTGGAGTCGGAGCCGGAACTGATGGAAACCCTGTGGCGAAACGCCAGGTACCTCAAGAAAGGTCTTCAGGAGCTCGGTTTTAATACCGGCGTCAGCGAGACCCCTATTACTCCGGTGATCGTGGGCAAGGGATCCCTGGCCATGAAGCTCAGCGACCTTCTGTTTGCCAACGGGGTTTTTGCCCAGGGAATCGGTTACCCGACAGTGCCGGAAGAAAAATCCCGGGTACGGACGATAGTCTCCGCTCAGCATTCAATTGCGGACCTGGACGAGGCCCTTGACGCCTTCCGGCGTGTGGGGACACAACTCGGAATTATTTAATCCCTGGAATATTTCTCACGGAGCACCCCAGGGTTCCTGAAGCTGATAAAGACCGCCGCCGAAAAAGTAAAGTCCACAGCGGCGGTCTTTTTGCGTTCGGCCGGCTGATCGTCATATCACCCCTTGAGGCGACATACTTTGTAGCGGGTGACATGAATTGAAGCGGACAGGGAGAACCACACCGGAAGTCACGGTAGTCGTGGCTCCGCCTGGCGGTAAGGCGGCGCCGGAGCAGGCGGAGACGGTGATTAATTACCTGGTTGACCTGGTTATCGGCCTCTGCGGGGGCGCGGGTGGCAGCTCTAACCAAACCCGGAGCCCGGAACCTGACAAAAGAGACTGGGAGGAAGAGAGGGACGGTGACCCATAGGGCCATCGTTCTTGTTCTGTGGACTGGCTTTAGGGGGTGAGGATTGTGCTGGCCATATACGCCCGGGTTTCCACTCAGGAACAGGCAGCCAAGGGGACGAGTATCGAAACCCAGGTGGCTGAATGTGTCGAGAAAGCGAAGGGGTGCGGATTTTCCGATTGGACAGTTTACGCTGATCAGGGTGAGACAGCTGCCCAGCTTGACCGGCCTGCACTCAGTGAACTGCGGCAGGCCGTTGCTGCGGGAAGGGTTGAAGCGGTAATCGCCTACGATCCGGACCGGTTATCACGGAAACTGGCCCATCAGCTGCTGCTGGCAGAGGAGTTCCGGAAACTCGGGGCCAGACTTCTGTTTGTTTGCGCCGAACATAACACCACTCCGGAAGGCAATATGCTGTTTCAAATTCAGGGAGTAATAGCCGAGTATGAGCGGGAAAAGATTCGGGAACGTACCTCCAGAGGCAGATTGGCTGTAGCCAAGAGAGGGCAGGTCCTGCCGATGGGGGCCGCCCCGTTCGGTTATTCCTTTAATGCGGGGGCGGGTTCTCTTACGGTGGATCCGGCCGAAGCCGAAGTGGTGGAGCAGATTTACCGCTGGTATGTGGCAGAGGGTTTAACGATGCGGCAAATCGGGGAACGGCTGGCTCGATTTGGGGTGCCGGCCCGGAAGGGCGGACGGTGGCATGTTTCTTCCGTGAGGCGGATTTTACGGGCAGAGGTTTATAGAGGCAGACTGTATTACAATCAGCGGCGGACGCAGTTCACCGAAGGCCGGACTGCGGCCGGAAATAGAAAACGCCGCACTTTCCCCCGCCACCGGAGCGAATGGGTGGCATTGGAGGTTCCGGCCATCATCGGGGCTGAGCTTTTCCGGATGGCCCAGGCCAGGTGTGACAGGAACCGTGTCAGGGCAGGCGCCTTCTCGGGTGGGGCACCTCTGTTGAAAGGTATTTTGGTCTGCGGTAGTTGTGGACACCGCTGGCAGGTGAGGGCACACGGCGGGCAACGGGAATACCGGTGTCCCCAAAGGTACCCTAGGGCATTCCCCGCGGTCAGGTGCGAATCCCCCGCCTTAACCGCCGACCTTGGTGATCAGAAAGTCTGGGATAGTGTTAAAAAGCTGCTGTTCAGTCCGGCGGTTGAAGCGGAAGTGGTGAGAACGCTGGAAAGCCGACTGAACGGCAGGTTGGAAGCAGAACTGGCTCAACTGGAACGTGCCCGCTCCCGTCTGCTCAGTGAAAGGGAGAGGCTGGAATGGCTGTTTCAGCAGGGCCTGGTGGGGCGTGACCAGGGGAGGCATAAAATCGAACTTGTTGACCAGCGCTTGCAGGATGTGGCGGCGGAGAAAAGTAACCTGTCACGGCGGGTGGACTCGTTGGCCGCGGTTGCAGGCAGCCCCCGGGAGATTTTTGGGGAGTATGTGGCCCAATTAGACGAAGAGGGCCGAAACCGGCTGGTGCGGTTTTTATGCACTGAAGCCACCATCCGGTTCGACGGCGTGGGGGTGGTCATCGAATTGGCAGGGCCGATTAGCAGTTTAAGCTGCCTCTGTTCACAACACCAAAAAGTTTGACGGTACCGGAGAGGACAACGATGATCTGATCTCCATCGGGACCATCGGCCTGATCAAGGCAATCAACACCTACGACCATAAAAAAGGCACCAAGCTGGCTACTTATGCCGCCCGCTGTATCGAAAATGAAATCCTGATGCATCTCCGCAGCATCCGCAAGACCAGGGGGGAGGTTTCTCTCTACGACCCCATCGGGGTTGACAAGGAAGGGAACGAGTTTCCCTCTCCATATTATCTACACTAATAGGGTTACTTCAAGCGCGAAGTTGTCGAGCTTGGCGTCTTTTTCTTTTGTATAAACCGCTTCTGCCACAATGGTTTTCAATAACCTATTCTTTGCGGTAACGTCATCGGTGGCCCGGTAAGCGTCCAACATGTGCCGAATTGCAGGGATGACTTCCTGACGTGCCCGTTCCTTTTCTTGGGCTTCTTTGATCTCCTTCTGGATCTCCCCTAAAGATTTTTTCACCGCGTCTATTTTCTCGGCTATGAGGCGGTTCCGCTCCAGGTAGGTAGGGATGTCGTATACTCCCTTTTCAAGCAGATCCTGAAGCCGGGCCTTCTGCTTCTGAAGCTCTTCCAGTTGCGATTCCATCTCTTTAACCACGGAAAGCGGGATCGTCGGCCCGGCTGTGGCTGCTGCTTCTTTTTCTAACTCCTTTTGGCCCAACTCCAACGCCGCAAGATCCTCCTGGATATTTTCCAGCAGCCTTTCCTCCACAAAGTGAAAAGACGCCGACTTGTTGTCACAAAATGAATTGATGCATTTAATTACGTTTACCCGGCCCCCTGTACCGCCCTGCATTATCATTCTTCGTCCACATTTGCCGCACACGATGAGCCCAGCCAATGGGTTCTTGGGTTCCTTCCAGCCTCGAACCAGTCTTCTGCCTTTCATAATATTCTGAACTGCTATAAACAACGCCTCGCCGATAAGAGGTTCATGCTTCCCCTGGACATCTGTCCATTGTTCCCGCGGGCGTATATGACCTTTATGGCGCTGTTTATCCCGGAAAGATTTCCCCCATTGTATCCGGCCCATATATACCTGGTTCTTGAGTATTGTCAGCACTGTGGACGGTTCCCAGGCCTTACCTCGAATGGGGCTTTTTATGCCCATGCCGTTCAATCGGTCCTTAATCCTGGTACTTCCCATTCCTTCACGAACGTACCAGTGAAATATAAGCCCAACCAGCTCGGCGTCTTTATTTGGCACCAGGACATTGTCCGGGCCCCGATCATATCCGAAGGGTGGATGGGTGCCGATATACTTTCCTTCTTTGACGGCCATCACTCTGCCCCGCTGTAATCTCTTGGTGATGATTTTCAGTTCACGCCGGGCCATGAAGGCCTCGAACTCACTCCACTCTTCATCCAGCTCATCGTCCAGGTCATATACCTTGCGGGGGGTTATGATGAGCGTAGAACTGGCCTTGAAAGCCGCCAGAATGGTCCCCTGGTCAATCATGTCCCCGCGGCCTAACCGGTCAATGTCCATACAAAGAACCGCGTCGTATTCCCCTGCCTCAACTTCCCGCAAAAGCCTCTGCATCTCTGGACGGTCTGCAATATGCTCTCCACTGACTATTTCCTCTCTGACAGCCACCACGTTCAGCCGGTTTCGGTTGGCGACTTCCATAAGGGCCTTGCGGTGCTTGGATAGAGTTTCCCCTTCGCCCCGGGCTTCGGCTTCCACATCGGCCCTTGACTTTCGGAGGTACATAGACACATTATTTAATTCAGTCGGGAAATCCGCAGGCAATATAAACACCCCTCGGCATTACGTTGTTATCTACGTCTTATTCGAGGGGGAAGCGGGCAATTCCTTTTGTTGTGGCCCACACACCCAAAACTACTTCTTTTCTGGGTCGTCTTTCCCCACACGATAGGCACCGGATCTGCTTAATGTGGAATCGATTCGTGTCTTCTTGACTTTTGTGACATCGGCCCATTTGCCTTCTTTTTGGCCGGTGGGCATAGCAACCTTCTTGGTTTTTATTTCCTTTGGATTGAATACGGCTGTACTGATGCGCTGCGTAGTATCTGTCTTGGGAATAGCGCCAAAAAGAAGCTTGAGATAATTTTCCCAAGCGAGGGGAGTAACGTCTAAATTACCAGAACACTCCATAATAAATTTGCTGGTTTGAGAGAAACGAAGTAAATCGGTCGGTGTAGGTTCAGTAAGAATGGACGGTAACAAGCGCTGCAACCTTTTCGCCGCGTCTTGTTTCTTGATTTGCCGATCAAAAAGAGCATTGCTTTCCTCTTGGGTTTGGGTGCCTTTAAAAATAATAAACCTATAGATACAAGTGCTCCCGACGAGGTATGTCTTTCTAGTATTTACATTAGTTATTTCAAAATTTTCTTTCTGGATGGGGTTATTGCATATCTCGCAGTGATCCACAAACTCCGGGTCGGTTTCTTCGATTTTTTTTGTATATTCCCATTCCCTGCGGGCTTCCTCAAAATCCGTACTTTCACTATGGGCCAGTATCCTGGATCTGATTAAAGGAAAGTCCCGTTTTGAAGGCTCTGGTTCGGCAAAGGATCGAGCGCGTTTAAGCCTGAACATCCTCTTGGTTTTCGACATCAGACTCCTCCTTATCCCCCAAAAAATAAAAGCACCTGGTTCTTCTGTCTTCCCCAGGTGCTTTGCTCTCGTTTGTTTTTTGCCCCTAGTTCTGAATGGCAGTCAAAATGCCGTCTTCAAAGTATAGATAGTTTCTGCCATCGTAGACCCATTGTTCATGCGTGCCATATTTGGTAGTGGTCGTGTTAATATGCTGGGGCCTCCCCCAGCTTGAATCCAAAACTTCTTCTTGGGTCATGCCGATCCTGACCCCTTCTGACCTTCTCCTCGCTTTTTCCGCGGCTTCTTGTTCCTGGCGCTGTTTCTCAGCCAGCTGCCGCGCCCTTTCTTCTAATTGCTCCACTTTCTTTTTATATGCCGGGAGAAGCCTGGCCGCTTCAGGTAAAGGGGGGTTCACCAAAATATTAGAATCCAGCAATGCCACATACGCGCCTCGAAAGTCACCCTTGGAGTATAACTCTTTGGCTGTCTTAATTTGAATAAGTGCGAGTTGCGTTTTGGCGTTAGCTATCTTGGCTTGGGCAGTATTGTAGTGTTCTTTGTCTTCAGGAATGACACTCTGAAATTCATCCATTGCCAATTGGTAATTGGATTTATTAAAATCAGTCATTCCCTGGTTGAACATTTTAATTGAGTTCAAAACGCGCTCAGCACGATTAATAGCTTGGTTTACATTCTTGTCTTTAGTTCTTATTTCTTGTGCCTGGCGCAATACCGCGAGAGCCTCAGTATATTTTTGCTGGGACAGAAGCTGATCACCTTTCGCTTTTAACTGCTCAAATTGCTTGTTCAAATTAGCGTTAGTGACTGCCACCCAAACAATTAAAGATAGAGATAAAACGACGGCAATTATTGGGCCTGCCAATTTTTTCAAGGTAATCCTCCTCCGCGAATGCTCAATTTTTGGACAAAAATACACCTGGTTTCGGTCATTCCCCAGGTGCCTTCCTCTAACCGCCGATCAACGCATACGGGCTGATCTCTTGCATGTTCTGATATATTCCGTACCGTTCGCGATAGCCTTCTTCTTCAAAAATCGCCAACCGCATTATCATAAAATCCTCGGTCACGTTGAACCGTTCGGCAAGCCAATAGTGAGTAGCTTGTCCAGTCTTAAGAGCGCGGTATAAGTCCGGGTCCTTTACTAATTGGTGCCCCGCCCAGCGAAGGGCTGCCTTTTCTATTTTCCCAATGTGGATTATGTCCCCGTATTTTCGGTGCTGGTGGATCGCATCGCCGGTCATGGTGAAGTGATGGCCAAGTTCCTCGGCCAGAACGCAGCGGGTTAGTGGAGAGTAGAAAGGCAAGTTTCTATGCAAGACAATAATTGGGCACTTTGTTGCTGTGGTGCGCATGTATAGTGCCAGCAACTCGGTGCCCAATTCATAGTTGTCAATAATTATTTTATTTTTTCTTGCCAGGTCCAGGAGGCTTTTCATCGTCGTTGCCGCCTTTCGAATCGTAGCCATGACGACGTTCCATCACCTGAATCACCGTGTCAACCACTTTCTGAGTTTCTGGGGAAAGCGGTTTATCATACCGGCCATTGGTCCGATGGGCAGCCAAATCTATTATTTCGGGCTTGCGGCAATTAACCACGCCGAGTAGGTAGTCGGTTGAGCAGGCAAAAAATTGGGCCAGTTTTTTAAGGGTGTCGAAGTCAGGTTCACGTCTGTCGACTTCATATTGTGCGTAAGTGCTGCGGGACATACTGAGCATATTGGCAAGCTGTTCCTGCGAGAGACCCTTTTCTTTTCGCAATTCTGTTAATCTTTTCCCTAACACTTTTTTCACCTCTATATCTATTATAGTCGCTATAAGCAACAAATAAAGAAATGTCGCGAATCTCAACAAAAGTTCTTGACAGTCGCGTAACGCGACTATATAATAAAGATAAACGGTCGCGAAACGCGACAGAAGGCAGGTGATGACAGTGAGTGAACATAAACCCCGTGAATGGTTGGCAGAAAGACGTGGCAGCTTAACGCACCAACAAGTGGCCGATTTGGCGGGGGTCAGTCGTTCCTTTTATACCGAAATTGAAACAGGGGTTAAGGACCCTGGGGTAAAAACGGCGAAAAAAATTGGTGGCGCTCTCGGCTTTAATTGGACTCTTTTTTTTGAAGAAAACGGTCGCGAAACGCCACAAAACGGGCGCCAGCCTTCTGTTAGCGGTGATCTCGCCACACTCGAACCCACCGGCACCGACGGGCGGTAGAGGAGGACCATCATGCAAACAGCCAAGGTTCTAAACTTTCCCCTGGCAACAACCAGGCATTACATCGATCGGCAGGTCCGAGACTACGCCCAGGGACAGATTGGCCGCGACACAATGATGCGGCGGGTCGGCGGCCTATTACGGACGTACAAAATCAAGCGGTTGCCGATTGACAATTATGAAGTGGCTCTCATCGATGAGTACGAGGGGTTGCCCATAGTGCACATCCGAAGCCGGTTGCCACTGTCAGATGCGTGCCCGGCCTGTCATAGCAATGAATGGTGGTACATAGTCACCGAACGGGAGCTAATCGGCTCTTATGATGTTGTGACTGCTTGGTGCATGGACTGCAGTTGTTTTTATAGGAGAAAAGGCTACAAGGCTGAGCAAGACACCAATTAGATGGAGGTAATCACCATGGCTATCCTCGCAATTGCCCGGGTTGTCCCAGGCTCACAACCGAATAGGATGATACCGGGTGATGCCTCTGTGAAGAAAGACGAAATGAAGCTCGTCTCCGAGAGGAAGATCGGCAATACCAGGTGCCGGGTATACCGGCCCATTCTTACCGATGAAGAGCGGGAACGCCGGATGAAGGCAGTTTACCGGGCCATTGTGGAGTGCTACCGAGCGCCGAAGAAGGCACGGTAATTCCTTTTACCCCGCGAGGGGACAAGCAGGAGAGGGGGTGAATCCATGAATCCAGATACCGGACACCTAATCAACTTGAGCAGTGCAACGGGTAGAGACCAATTCAAGGGGTTCGGAGCGCCGGAAGGCATTGGAGAACTGAAAGCATTGGCCAGAGACGCGGGATACCTGCCGGTACCCAAGAAACTTCAAACTGCGGCCGAAAAGAAACTGGCCGGTAAAGACGAAGCGCATGTAAGCCTAACATCCGGCGGGAAGTTGTCCAAATGGGCTGCGAAGAAGCGGAAACAAGGCAGGGTTGCCAAAGCCCGGAAACAGCAGCACCGGAAAGAGATGGGCCAGGAATCTAAACGCAGGAACCGGGCCAGCTGAGCGAGAGGAGGAAGCAGCACCATCGGAGGATTCTGATATCACTCACGATGGAAGAAGGGATACAAGTGAACTGCTCTACCAGACAAACACAGTTGGAGAACGCACTCAAGGTTGCGGGCAAAATCCTCGACCAAGTATGCGGCTGCCCGAATTACTTTGGCCGCGTTCGATGGAAAAAGTGCAGTGAATTGTGTACCGATGAAATCGACGAAACGACCGCGGTCGCCTGCTGGTGTGACCACTTGCTTGAGGCGGCCCTGGAAGGGAGGGGGGATAAGGTGAATCTCTATATTGGAATGGTGGACGCATGGGGGCCGAACTGTATGGTGGAAAACTGTGGCGTTTCCGTGCCTCCATCGATACGGATAGTCGAAATACCATTATCACCAGAACAGATCGAGCAGCTACAACCGAGAAAAGTGGGCACAAATGCCGGTCGGGATATTTATGAAACTCCTCAACTTCTCTGTATTCAGCTCGATTGAAGGGGGAGGGGGGTAACCCCCGGCACCGGCCAGCACCGGGGGCTTGAGGAGGGTCTACCCAAATAGTACCAGCCGTTCCTGTCAATTCCAACCTGATTCAGTGTACAGAAAGGGGGTGAAACGATTGGCACCAAGAGCGCTTTTGCGCAGGGGGATCGAGAAGGCAGCCGGCACCCACCAGGAAGCGGCCCGGCGGGTCAACTACAGCAAGGAAATGATGTCCAAGGTTCTGGCCGGGGAACGTAACATAGCCCCGGATGTGGCCGGGAAACTTTCGGGGATGCACCTTATAGCGGGACTGGCCATAGCCCAGGAATTGACCGGGTACCTCTGGTTCCGGTACATCGACGGGGACCGGCACCCGCAGAATCTGCTCCAGCGGGCATTGAAAGAGGACCATGAGGCAGACATTTTGATCAACCAAGCGGGGGCAAGGCTCATTGACAAGGCTGGACCGGAAGACCTGACGCCGGAAGATATGACCTTCCTGCAGGCGGCAGCCAAGGAACTCAGCGACGAAATCACGGCCAGCATAAATCTCCTCATCGAACTTGAGGACCGGTACAAACTCGGGCTCCTTGGGTACCTGACCGGACAGAAAGAAAAAACCCAGGCCGTTGCAGAGGCCAGGGCAAGTTACAACTTCTAACCCGATTTTAACACACGGAAGCGAGGTTTAACAATGAAAGCAACTGAATTAATCGGCAAAAAGGCCATCCGGACTGCGCCAACAAAGGAACATGGTGACTTCAGTTACACCAACGAACCCGTAGAGATCGTTGCCGCTACAAATACTCATGTTCTGATGAAAAATATCGGCTGGAAAAAGAAGATATATGGAGATGACGTTCACGTTTTGAATTCTACCTTCTGCGACGACAACTGGACTGACTACGACGAGTTGATAGGCCTTGTGAAGCCCGAACCGGAGCCATTCCGGGTAGTCACAACCGCAGATTTCCTGCACTTCACCAGACGGAGGGCCGCCTGATGAACAAGATTCTCGAAGTCATAGATGCCGTGAAGGCAGCAAGGGAAACCACAAAGGAACTCATGAGCATCAACTGCATCGTCATCACAAATACGCATGCAGATATAATGGTCAAATCCATCCGGGACCTTGATCAGATACCGGGGCCGATGGAACTCAATTCCTGCCGCGCATGGAAAGAGTTCGGCGGGGTCACGTTTTCCTACCTGCACGCGGGCGAAGGGACCGGGGAGGAGATCTCGGAAGCAGTGAATCAGTGAAAGAGGGCTGGCCTGTCCGCGACGATTGGGTGGGGGCAAGTGCGTGAGGACATGACGATGAGGTTCACCGAGCCGTAAACCCGGAGGGTGCCAACACGCGGTGACGAGATTCGCAAGGGGGCCGGTGTAAGCTAGGAGGATAGCTACGGCTAGGCGGCAGGCTGGCAAACCGAAATCAACTATGCGTCCTGCGGCGTGGATAGACACGCACGGAGAACGTGGTCCAGGGACCGGAGGGAGTCGCGGGGTGTAAGGCCCGCGTGAAAGAGGTCGGGAGGGTAAGACTCAGGCCCGAAGTTCACCCCGAAGGGCGGAAACACCTGGAAGCCGGTAACCAACCCGGCCAGGACGCAATTATTTTGCAGGGCGGCGGCGTGGCGATATGACATGCGAATCGAGCATAGGAGAACTTGTCCGGTGTAGCGATACGGTGCGGGCAAGACCGTCCAGATGAGTATGGTAAGACGGGCGGATAAGATGTAAAACGAGGCGTTGCTCATTCCACGCCTATCCTATGCGTAGCCGGGGCAGGACCGGCCCGCCCTGCATCAATTTTGAAAGGAGGCATATCATGCCCGAATGTGCAAAATGCGGGGAAGAAAAGCCGATGCTTTACAGTTTTTACACTACTCTCCCCGACAAAAAGGGGAAGCCCACGACAAGTAGTTACGCCCTGTGTGACAAGTGCCTCAAAGAGGCCGAAAACAAAGAAGTCAGGAGGGTAAGATCATGACAAATGAGACCAGGATCGGCAGATTGGAAACTCTGCCGAATGAGATCGAAAATGCCGAAAGGCATGTCATCGAACTCGCCAAAACGGTGGACAAGGCCCGGGATACCCTGAAGGAGAAGGAAAACGCGATTATCCTTGGCGAGATTTCTGGAATGGAACTGACCGGAAAGAACGCTGAGACCCGGGCGGCCCAAATGAAGGGCTTCACAGAGGTAGAGCGCGACCAGCTGCGTCAGGCCGAAGAGGAGTTGGCAAACTACCGGGTGAGGTACAACCGGCTGCTGAACGACTTTTCCGCGCTCAGGGCGATTGCCCGTATTCTTGCCGGCCGGGAGGTGGCTTAAGGTGGCTGTACCGGAACAAAATCTTGTAGTGGCTGAGATAAATAATTACCCGGAGGTTAAATTTAACCGCCTCTTCCCTTGCACGCTGACCCAGCTTTCACCCCTGCATAAGGTTATGGTGAACGTGGTACAGATTGACCCTGACAGTGAAAGCGATGTTTACGACCAGAAAAGCGGCAGGGGCGTTTCCCTTACGAAAATTTCCTGCTTGAAGCTGATGACCGCAGCCAATGTGATCATGGAGGAAAGCAAGCCGATCCTACCGTCCGCCTGTCAACGGTGCGTAGAAGTGGCCAGGATGACGAAAACGGCGCCGCAGTGCGGAGGGTGCCCAACAAAACAGGATGTAGCTTATCAGATTTCCATTCTGGTGCCGGAACCGTCAGGAGGATACCGACGGTATGTTGCAACCAAGGAAGTAAACAAGGCGAACTATAAGGGGTTGCCTGAACATATGGCCGCTCAGTGCGAGACAAAGGCCCTCTTGCGGGCGCTAAGGGCAGGTCTGGGCATCAAGGGGAGTTATACCAAGACAGAACTAAAGAAGCCTTTTGCGGTGGCTCTGGTGGTGCTGAACACTACCGACCCGGAACTGAAGGCAGCGCTGATAAGCCGGTACGCTGCCGGCAGGGATGCACTCTTCAGTGCTCCACAGGCTCAACAACTTCCGGCCGGGGATACAAAGACGTTAGTTAGTGGTCAAACGGTGGATTTATCCACCGGCGAGGTTCTAAACAGCACTGAGCATGTCACGAGTGACGATGATGAACCGCCGACCTTGGGGACCGAAGCACCGTCGTTTGATTTACCGGACGATGAGCCGCCCACACCGAAGTGCCAGGACTGTGGAGAACCGGTACAGGCATGGAAGGATAACAAGCAAAAAGAGTGGTCCATTGAAGATACCGTGACCTTCACTCAGGAAAAGCTTAAGGGAACATTCTGTCATATATGCGCCTTTGAACGGATAAAGGCCTTGGCGCAGCAACGGAAGGGGGCGTAACCGTGAAGTTACTATCAACAGCGGATTGGCACCTCGGGGAATTCCCAGGACCGGTTGTAAACGGTGAAAACGCCCGCCTACTTGATACTGTCCGCTGCATTGACTTCCTGGTGCAAAAGGCTGAAGAAGAACAGCCAGACGCGATCCTGATAGCTGGCGACCTTTTTCATAAGAGCCAGCAGTGGGCGAATCCGATGCTGAACCTTATCGATATTGCTGTTTCCAGGCTGCGGCGCCTTGCCGCTATAGCCCCAACTGTCCTTATGTATGGGACCTCAAACCACGATAACCTGCAAGCCTTTGAGAATATTATGTCCATGCGTATTGACAACCTCATCGTTATGACAACCCCCTTTTTATTTAACCTTGATACCAAGTCCGGGCCGCTGCAAGTCGCGGCGGCACCGGGCCTTGACAAAAACCATTTTCGCACACTCTACCCCGGCATGGATCCGGCAGAGGAAAACCAAAAATGCAGTGAGCTCCTGGGGGATATCGTCCTGGGCCTTGGTGCGCAGATCGATCCTTCTATTCCCTCGGTCCTCATGGCTCACTACAGCGTTGCTGGATGCGAACTGGACAACGGGCAGCAGCATATCTTCACGCAGAACGAGGTCATTCTCCCGCGTGAGGCTATTGCCGCCAGCCCGTTTGATTTGGTATGCCTGGGGCACATCCATAAGGCGCAGGACGTTCAGGGATGCGGCATACCGACATTCTACAGCGGCCCCCTGAACGGACTGACGTTCAACGAGGAGGGACAAGAAAAGGGGTTTTGGCTACATGAAATTGAGGATGATGTATTTGGTCCTCATTGTGCAGCGCATCTCTCCCGCTTCATCAAAACCCCCTCCCGCGAGTTCTTAACCCAACAGTGGGATGAACAGAATATTGAAACCTTCCTATCTTATCAGGGCGAGAATCCTACCTGGTTACTTGGGACAATAGTCAAAGATAAAACCGTCCGCGTCCATTACTCCTGCTCCGACGAACTAAACAAACAACTTAACCGCAAGGCCCTGGAGAAAGAATTGTATGCCGCCGGCGCCTTCTATGTGGCCGAGATTAAACCGGTTCAGATTAATACTGCACTGACCAAACAGGAGATGACCGAGAACGCCGGACCGTTGGATAACCTGCGGAACTGGTGCAGGGCGCAGGGATTTACCCCGGAGGATACACTGAAACTGGAAATGCTGGCCAGGCCGCTGATTGACATGGTGAGCGCAAGGCAGCCCTCCGGTAAGTTATCCGGTGTATTTGTGCCGCGAAAACTTAGGGTGAAAAATTACCGGTCGTATCGGGAGGCTTCCTTTGACTTCGACCCCGTTACCTTCGCCGTGGTCAACGGCCCTAATGGAGTGGGCAAGTCGGCCCTGTTCATGGACGCAATCAGCGATTGCCTTTATGAGGAGCCCCGGGAGGGCGAAATCACGGGATGGATTACCAACGGGGAAAAGTCCGGAATGGTCGATTTTGAGTTTTCCATGGGTGAAAACATTTGGCAGGTGATCAGGACCAGGGCCCGGAGCGGCAAAACTACGCTGGCGCTTCAGGAGTTAGTGGGCGATCCAGAATTGGTTCACACTTGGACGGACAGGAGCGCGGAAAGGGTAAAAGACACGCAGGACAAAATTGTCGCCCTCCTGGGCATGGATGCCCTGACCTTTCGCTGTTGCGGCATCATTATGCAGGATGCATATGGGCTCTTCCTGGAGGCTGACCGCGAGGACCGTATGAGTGTCCTGGGCAATATCCTGGGCCTTGGGATATACGAGCAGCTTGAGGAATTAGCAAAGAAGCAGGTAACGGAAGTAAACCGGGAACTGCAAAAGGCAAAGGATAAGCTGGCGGAACTGGATGAAAAATTGAAGGCGAAGCCGGGACTTGAAACGGAATTGGCGCAGGTTGGCGCCGAGATTGCCCGGACAACTGGAGATATTGCCGGCAAGGAGGCCGAGCTGAAAGAGGCTGAGGAGTTGGTACGGTCTCTTGAAGCGAAGGCTCAGAAAGCGGAGGAACTGCGGCAGCAGATTGAGGCTCTGGCCAGCGAGATAACTTCGAAGGAAACTGAACGCCAAAAACAACAGGAGCAGCTTGATAAGGCAAATGCCATGCTTATCAGAGAAGATGAAATCGAGGCCAAAGCCGCTGAATACGAGCAGGTCAAACAAACGGTGGCTGTCCTCCAGGCAAAGGCTCCCAGACTGCAAGAACTGAACCTTGAGGAGGGCCGGATCGGACAGGAGATTTCCCGGACGGATGCAGCCATGAGAAAACTTGTCCCTCAAATCAAGGAAGCCGAGGACCTTCTGAAAGACCGGTTGGAACTGGAGAAGGCGGCGGCGCAGTACCAGGAAGCAATCAGGGAAGATGAGAGACTAAATGAGTTGGCCAAAAAGGACAATGCGCTCCGCGAGAAGGTCATGGAGATTGAACGGGTTACTGATAAATCCGGAGACGCTATTGTAAATGATAGGCGGCGCCTTAGTGATCTCATGGAGAAAGCGGCAATGCTCCTGGATTCCGGATGCCTTGATCCTGAAAAAGCCGCCTGCGCTTTTCTGGCCGATGCCCAAGAGAGTAAAAAGCAGATACCGGAGTTGGAGAAATCCATAGCGCAGCAGGAAAAAGAAAGGAATGTGCTACTTGAAAAGGTGGCTGCCCTCGATGCGGAAAGTGAAGCCTTTGGTTATGATCGCGAAAAACACTTTGAGGCCAGGGAGAAAATAAAGACCCTCCGTCCCAAAGCGGAGAAGGCCGCGCAGTTGGAGGTGAAAGCTGAACTCCTTGAAACTCTTCAAGGACAGAAACAGCAGCATGAGGGCCAAAAAGCCAACCTGGTCAAGCAGATAGAAAAGGTTCAGGCCAACGCCCTGGCTCTTACTAACGAACTGGCACCGCTGGCCAGCATGGAAGCACGTCTCCCGAAGCTGGAAGCCTGGGTTAAGGCGAAGGATGCGCTGCCGGCGGCGAGGCAGATTGTGGTCACTGCGATCGAGCGGATCGCGGCACTGGATACGGAGATAGCAGATAAGGAGGAGCAGGGCAAAGCTTTTGAACAGAAGAGGCAGATGCTTCTGACTAAGGCGGTCAAATTGAACGAGGCTAGGCTCAACGTTTTGACTTGCCGGGACCTTATCGATGCGCACCGTGAACTGCAAAACACGCTCCACATCAAACAAGGCGGCCTGAAAGCGAAGCTTGAAACCCTAGTTGCGGACGAAGAGGAACGCAAGCAGACAGCTGAAACGATGGTGCCGACAGCCGCAACGCTGACACGGTATCAGACCCTTGCGAAAGCCTTCGGGCAAGATGGAATACCTTTCTCCATTGTCCGGACTGTGGTACCGGAACTATCCGCCCAGGCAAATGAAATCCTCGGGCAAATGACAGGCGGGAAAATGAGCCTGGAGATGCGCACAGAGAGAATCCAGAAGAGCAATAAGAAGGAAGTCAATGCCCTGGAGATATTCATAACTGACTATCAATGGGGGACGATGCCCTACAGGAGCAGGAGCGGCGGCCAGAAGGTGCGCGCTGCGCTCAGTGTAGCCTTTGCTCTGGCTGAACTTAAAGCGGCGAGAGCCGGGATAAGGCTGGGGATGCTCTTTGTCGATGAGCCGAGTTTCCTGGATCAGCAGGGTTCTGATGTTTATTGTGATGCCCTGGAGGCAATAGTTGACAGGTACGCTGGCATGAAGGTTATAGCAATTAGTCACGACCCAAGGATGCAAGCCAGGTTCCCACAGGTGATCGACGTTGAGGACTGCGGCGAAGCGGGCAGCAAGGTAAGGCTGGTCGCCTAACCAAGAAAGAGGAATCCCTATATGTTAACCATCGACAAAGCCCTGGAATTGGAATCTAAGGAAGAGTTGCTGAACGAGTTAAAGGAGCATGTCAGAGTAAGAGACACGATGGGCGGGGCTTTATACTGGAATGTTGTAAATGACGAATGCCGCCAGATAGCCCGTAGGTGCGCGGCATTAGGGGCAGACGGGGCAGAAATTGAACAAATCTTAAATAGCTAACAGCCAGGCGGGGGGGCACAACCCCCGCCCCAAGGGAGGAAGGAGAATGCGGGAAATAAAGTTTCGTTGTTGGGATAAGAAGGAACGCCGCATGGAGCGGGTCATTAGTTTATTCTGGGATGATTTCGGAAAAATAACTCTTGTTTTGCTGGAAGGGTATGACGAACCCCATCATATCGACGATGTTGAACTCCTCCAGTTCATTGGCCGCCGCGATCGCAACGGTGAGGAGTTATACAAAGGAGACCTTATCCGGGATGGCGGGAACCGAATTCTTGAAGTGTTTTGGAATGAGTTCGTCAACGGGTGGTGGTTCGCGGAGTATCGGGCGGATGGCGTTTACCACGTCGAGGGGATTGACCTGACCAGCATTGAGAAGGTCGGAAACATCTTCGAGAACCGCAATCTGCTGGGGGTGACGCCTGATGCCTAGATACGTTGCCAAGTGCGGCAAAGCATACGAAGGCCGCGAAGGCGATACAAAAAAGGTTTACGATGTTCTGTTTGAGACTGACAAACCAATACATTTCCACGGGGAAAAAGAGCCAAAGAAGATCGACCCGCCAGAAGGGTGCGATCCGAAATGCTTACATCGGCGGCGTCCCCAACACTATATGTTCGTAACTGAAGAAAAGGGGATCGAGCATGTAAACGGCTGGCGGTGCAAATTCGTGAGGGAGGATGAGGTGACGCCTGATGCCTGAATGCAAACTTAACGTCCGGATTGAGAAGCTGCGCGGCCGGATGGAGAAAGCCGCGGCGAAGTACGGTCTGATGCATCCGCTGACGCTGGCGATTAGTCGCCGGTTGGACAGGCTGATCAACGAGGCAATGGAAAGGAGGATGGTGGCGTGAATGCTATTCAGCAGTTAGTATCAAAACTCAAGAGGTATGACGCACCGGAGAAGGTAGTCGCAGACATCCTGGATATTACGAGGCGGGCAATGGAAGCCGAGGCCGAAGTAAAGCAACTCAATAAGGCGCTGGAGTTGGCGTGCAAGCATCTGACGGTCAGGGACGACGGTGACCATTGTCTTGCTGATGAGGGGATTGAGTGTGCCCTTGGACCTGTTGAGTGCAATAGCCCATTGGTTGCTGATGTTATCGTCTGCTGGCGCGACTACTTCCTCAACAAAGCGAAGGAGGGGAAATCGTGAGCGAAATTCAACTGCGGGAGCTAAACGAAGCCCTCCGCAAAACAGCAATACATTACATAGATCGAACCATCCAAGCCGAGGCCGAGAATGACCGCCTCCGCCAGCGTGAACAGACCATCGCAAAGGCTCTCGGTGTCTGCGACGGCGGCGAATATGTCAACGACATCGTTGCGGCGGTTGAGCGGTTGCAGTCCGCCAATGTGGGGTTGAGGGAGGCGGTTGAAAACCTCGCTGAAATCAACTGCCGAAATTGCCAAGAATGCTTACCGCATAAAGAGGGACCCTGTATTGTTCTTGAAATAAAAGAGCAAGCCCTCGCCTCAACCGCGCCTGGGGTGGAGCGCCAGAGGAAGCTGGAGGCGGTTGCAGAGGCATTCCCAAAACTCCTACGCGACCTTTGTTCCCCGTGCATCTTTGGGGAAACAACCGACTGCAGGGGAGACGAATGCCGGATACATATAGCACGGAGGACATTGCGGAAAGCCCTTGCCGCCGTGGAAGGGGTGAAGTAGATGAACAGGACTTCCATCGGCTATGTTGACTACAGCTGGAACCCAATCACGGGCTGCCTGCACGGGTGCCCTTATTGCTATGCCAGGAGGATAGCGGAGCGGTTTAGGGATACAGACTTTGATCAATATCGAAACCATTATCCTGAGGAGTATGTGTTTTCGGTTCTTAAGCCTATGACCCGATTTAAAAAGGGTTCATTTGACATTACAGGCGCTCCCTTCCCTTATGGATTCCAACCAACATTCCACCAGTACCGATTGGACGAACCCAAGCGGAAGAAACTGACCAAGGCAGACGTAAAGGCCCGCATCACCAAAGGCTGGCTCCCGCAAAATCAGGAGGATCCCCTCAGAATCTTCGTCTGCGACATGGGCGACATCATGGGGGCTTGGGTGCCGACAGAGTGGATCAATGCCGTCCTGCAGGTGGTCAGAGATTGCCCGCAGCATATCTTCCTTTTTCTCACCAAGAACCCGAAGCGGTACCCGGAATTTGAGTGGCCGGCGAACGCTCACCTTGGGACGACGGTGGAGAGCCAGGACAAAGATTGGCGGATCGTTGAACTGCTGAAGGCCAAGGCTTCGGTATATTGGTTGAGCGTGGAGCCAATGCTGGGGCCGTTGGATGTGAAGCAATATTTCCCTCAAGCATCGAGGGCATACGCGATATTATCCCGATATTACGGCCCGAATGGGTTCGATCCTACTGGATCACAACCGGAGCAATCCAGGATACCTGGCCTTGATTTGATCGTCGGCGGCGGACAGAGCGGCCCTGGAGCGCGGCCTGTCCACCCCGATTGGATCAGGAGCCTGCGCGATCAGTGTCAAGCGGCAGGAACGGCGTTCTACCTGAAGCAACTAGGTGAGTGGGTCCAGGTGGGCGAGTGCATGAATGGGCAAGATGACTCTAAATATTATCTCAGCCCTAAAGCCAGGATAGTAAACCATGAAGGCGGTCAAGGCTTCCATGGGGCCGGAGCAATCTACATGCAACGCGTGGGCAAAAAGGCCGCTGGCCGCCTGCTTGATGGGCGAACGTGGGATGAGTTCCCGGTGATGCCCGGTGCCTAAGAAGGCGATGCAGTATTTCGCCAAGACGGGGGGAGAAAATTGAGCGTCAATGATAAAATCAGAATCCGCATGCGGAAAACCGTCCGGCCCGACTTCCCGCTCGGCCTTTTCTCAGGTGCCAAACCAGGCACGATTCTCCGGGCGGGCGTGGAGTACCCGGCCACATCTAACCTGTACGGCGCAATAGCGGGAATATGCGATAACGGCAAAATCTTGGGCGTGAAACCAGGCGAATTTGAGTTTGTGAAAGCACCGGAATGGGTGTTGAAAATACACCGTGACGGGGGAGGGGGAGAGTCATGAAGACCATTTCGCTTTTGCAACCGTGGGCCAGCCTAGTGGCAATTGGGGCGAAGAAGATTGAGACCCGGTCCTGGCACACGAGTTACAGGGGGCCACTGGCGATTCATGCATCAAAGGGGTTCCCGAAGGAACTGAAGGAGTTAAGCCAGAGGTATCCTTTTGCAGGGCCACTTTATGGGGACGTGGATCTTACGGCGGTACTAAGGGGCGAATTGGATTTACCAAGCACGCTCCCTCTCGGTGCAGTAATTGCCACCTGCAACCTGGTGGACTGCAAACTTATTACGGGCACGTCAAGTATGAACAGGGAGATTATCGGAGCGTTGCTGGATGGATTTAGTACGGTAAAGGGCAATGAGTATGTCTTCGGCGACTTTACCCCGGGCCGCTATGCCTGGATTTTGGAGGATGTGAAGCCGCTTCCTGCGCCCATCCCAGCCAAGGGAATGCTTGGACTTTGGGAGTGGACGCCTCCGGATGGGGTGCGCTTATGAAGCCGCCGAAGCCGCAGTGGCCACCGAAACCACGAGGAGGGTCATAAGTGAGAAATACGCTTGGTGACTTAAACAATCATCTGTTCGCCCAGCTGGAGCGTCTAAGCGACGAAGATTTGAAGGGCGACCAGCTGAAGGAAGAAATAGTGAGAGCCAAGGCGGTGACGGGCCTTGCGTCGCAGATCATTGCCAACGGCACGCTGGTGCTGAAGGGAAGGCAAATCCAGCTTGAATACGGCATCGAAGAAGACGGTGATAAAGGCGACGGCAAAAAGCAAATGCCCAAGATGCTCAAGGCCGACTTTTTAAAGGGGTAGCGTATGAACCGGAAATACACCCAGGAACATATAGCCTATATTGCAGACAATATTCCGGGATGCCCTTTCAAAGAACTAACAGATATGTTTAACGAGCGGTTTGGGATGAATTTAAAAGTATCAGCTATGGTTTCACTGACCGACCGCCATGGGCTGCACAACGGGCGAGACACGACGATACTGCCTGGCGGGGCTCTGCTTGGCGTGGAAACCCGCTTCAAGCCGGGCCTGATTCCCTGGAACAAGGGCAAGAAGGGCGTCATGACCGGGGGCAAGGAGACCCAGTTCAAGAAGGGCAACCGGCCGGCGAACTGGCGGCCGCTAGGCTCTGAAAGAATAGCCGAAGATGGATATGTGTACGTAAAAACCGTCGACGGCCAATTAAACAAGAACTGGAAGGTCAAGCACGTCCTGATCTGGGAGGCCGCTAACGGCCCTGCCCCGCCTGGCCATGTTGTTATATTCGGCGATGGGGATAACCGGAACTTTGACCCGGAGAACCTACTACTTGTTTCCCGGGCACAGTTAGTCAGGCTGAACCAAATGAAGCTAATTAAAGGCAACGCCGAACTGACAAAAACAGGGGCTATCATCGCGGATATCTGCAACAAAATAGGGGAACGGAAAAAGGCTAACGCTTAAGACGTATTCTAAAGAAAACAGTATACCAAAACAGGAGGCTTTGACCTCCGTCTCCAGCTACCCGGAGTGTAGGGCGCTTCTTGAGCAATCAGGGGGTGCCCTTTATTGTGAGAGGAGGGGGAACCATGTACCGACTACTGATGAGTAAAAAAGCAAATCGCCTGCAGTGGGCAGTGGTGGCGCTGACCGCATCGTATATGCTGGCGCACGTGATATGGGCGGTGGTGAGGTCGTGAAACAATACCGCCTCATATTGGCCGATCCGCCTTGGCAATACAAAGATCAGGGCACACGCCTTTCCCCGGCTTATGAAGGGAAGCAGCGTAAGTCAGGCAAGCGGTACGACACAATGACCTTGGCTGAAATCTGTGCCCTGGGGGATTGGATACGAACCATTGCTGCCGACGACGCGATTCTGCTGCTCTGGAGCACGCATCCGATCAAGGAGACCCATCCGTGGCCAGTTATGAAAGCCTGGGGATTCCGGTACAGTACGGCGATCCCGTGGGTTAAGGCCAGGTGGGACGTGAAGAAAGGACGCTATATTATCAATACCGCTGGGGGTCATGCGGTTAGATCATGTTCTGAAGAAATACTGGTGTGTGTCAAGGGTAAGTTATCCAACCTTGGCGGTAGCAAAGGGATCCCGGGAGTGATTATATCACCGTTTCGGGGGCCGAGCGTTAAGCCGCCGGAGCAATATGAGATAGCGGAGCGCATAGTGCCGACCGGTCCATATTTGGAATTGTTTGCCCGACAACAACGGCCAGGATGGGACGGCTGGGGGTTGGAATACCCTGGAATGGCTCGGGATAGCGCATAGGAAGTGGTGAGGCCCAATGAAACTACGTTCACCCATTACCTGGCTCGGGGGTAAAAATGCCCTGGCTCCAAAAATCATATCTCTTCTTCCGAAGCATGTCTGCTATGTGGAGCCGTTCGGGGGGGCCGCGCACGTTCTCATTCAGAAACCCTCATCACCAACTGAAGTTTACAACGACATTAACGGGGACGTGGTCAACTTTCTTATGGTCCTCCGGGACCGCCGGGAGGAACTTTATCGGTCTGTGGCCACATTGCCGTATTCCCGGGCCCTCTTCGATGAATGGAGAAAGGGGCCGGCACCAACCGACCGACTGGAACGGGCGACCAGGTGGTTTTATATCAACCGGTCCTGCGTATCAGGTGACATGCGGTACCCAGGATGGAAAAAGGGAGCCCAACGATGGAACGCGGCGAGATATTACCGGTCCGCATGTGAACTATTGTTGCCCGTTGGCGAACGATTGGCCTTTGTTCAGTTTGAGTGCCGGGACTTCCGGTATGTGATCGAAAATTATGACCGCCCGACTACGGTGTTCTATGTGGATCCCCCTTACGTCGACCACGAGGGTTATTATGCCGGCGGGTTCACTGAGCAGGACCACCGCGACCTGGCAGGACTGCTGTCTGGAATCAAGGGGAAGGCCCTGGTCAGCTACTACGCATGCGGCTTGGTTGACGAACTTTACCCGGGGTGGGCCCGGGAAGAGATTCAGGTCGCAAAGTATGCTCATGTGAACGTAGATGGGACCCGGACATTAGGGACGGAAGTGCTGCTCATGAATTATCAACCTCCAGCTGAGTTGAGATTATTCGAACCGGAGGACGTTTTATGCGTAGATTCATAGCCTTTCTCCTCTCCCTTGCCCTGCTCCTCCTGACCCCGGCCCCGGTCTTCCCTGAGGGAGCGGGGTAGGTGGCAAAAAAAGACCGCCTAATTGGAGGTCTTTTGAGATGGGTTTGGCTGGTTTTTATCGATAATCCACCTGTTGTCGATTTTACGGGCACGGACTTTTCCGATTGAGCAAAGATTTTTTATATAACCTGGCTTTAGTGCCCATAGCTTGGCGGCTTCGTTGACACCCATAATGTTGTCTAAAACACTCATTGTTTTATAATCCGCCAATCGCCGGAGATTTCCCTGAACTCTACCACGTCGGTGCTGTTAAGTTTTTCACACTCTTTTGTCAGCCATTCATCGTGGTCATTATCTTCCAGGAATTCAGAAATAGGTCCAGTAAAAACCTCTTTGCCGTCATTGAACACTCGGATATTCATTATTACCATCCTCTCTATTTATGCGCTAACGCATATCTTTAATATAAATATATCATGTGCGTTAACGCATGTCAACTAAATTTTTTAATTAGGAATGGTGGTGCGAGGTGATTGTATGCGCGGTTTTATGATGGTTTTTATGGTACTTATCCTTCTTCTGGCATCCCCGGCCCCGGTCTACCTGGACCGGTACAAGACCCCGCCAAGGCTGACGGTGCATATGGTTTCGCGGGCAACGGAGTACCGGGAGTTGGTGGTAACCGCGACTGCGTACTCCTACACCGGTCATCGAACCGCTACGGGAACCCGGCCGCAGCGGGGAACCGTGGCGGTGGACCCAAACCTGATCAAACTGGGCTCAAAACTGTTCATTGAAGGCTACGGACCCGCACGGGCAGAGGATACAGGCGGCCTGATCAAAGGGAATAGAATCGACCTGTTCATGGAGACGGAGACGGAAGCTATGGCCTGGGGCAGGCGGACAGTGAGGGCGAGAGTTGAGGAGTGATTCTTGATGTATGAATATAAGGTTTTACACTTGTTCTGCGGCATCGGTGGCTATGCCCTGGGGATGCAGCAAGCAGTTGAGGAATACCGGGGTATGGTCGGGCAGTTTCGGACACTGGCCGGGATTGACTGTGATCCTGACGCCTGCGCCGACTTCGAGGCGCTGACCGGGGCGCCGGCCGTGCAGATGGACTTGTTTTCGAGAGAGGACTACGTTTTATTCCACGGCAAGGAACCGCCAGAAACCTGGCAGGAAGCGACTTCCAACGATCTGTGGGAGGCCACCGGACTAGAATTGCCAGATGTGGTCTGCCTTAGTCCACCCTGCAAGGGATTCTCTGGGCTATTGCCGAGCCAGAAGGCGGCCAGCGAAAAGTATCAGGCGCTGAACCGGTTGGCGGTCCGGAGCATGGAGTTGACCCTGGAGGCATTCGAGGCCAGCCTGCCGGCGTTCATCATGATTGAGAACGTCCCGAGGATTACGAGCCGCGGGGAATTGCTTCTCAAGCAGGTGAAGCGACTCCTGGGCCGGCATGGGTACGTTTTCCATGAGGGCAATCATGACTGCGGAGAGCTGGGCGGCCTGGGCCAGCACCGGAGGCGGTACCTGCTCATTGCCCGACTACCGGACCGGGTGCCTCAGTTTGTGTATCTTCCTGTGAAGCAACGGGTGAAATCCATCGGGGAAGTGATTGGTCCATTGCCCCTGCCGGACGATCCAAAGATGGGGCCGATGCACCGGCTGCCACGGTTGCAGTGGAAAACATGTGTGCGCCTGGCGCTCATCCCGGCCGGCGGTGATTGGCGAGACCTGGAGAAGATAGCGCCGGAGCAGTATCGGTTGGTGCATGTACCGCGCAGCGGCGCCTTTGGAGTGCAGGATTGGGATAAGGCTGGCGGAGTGGTAACCAGCGCAGACGGCCCTAACAATTCTACTGTGAGTGTGGCCGACCCAAGAGTGCCTTTCAACAACATTTTTCGGGTTAATAAATGGGATGAGACCCCGGGTGCCATAACCAGTGGTAACGGGCAAACAGGTACCCTGGTGGCTGATCCCAGATTAGACCATGTCCCCCGGGAAGGGGTTTACCGGGTCCAGGAATGGGGCAAGCCAAGCACAACCGTTACCGGAGCCGCCCGGGTAAATACCTCAAACGGAGCGGCCTGTATAGCAGACCCAAGGCTATCGGAGCGGGATAACCGCCATCCAAGTGTATACAAGGTTGTGAAGTTTGACGATCCGGCACCTTGCGTCACCGGTACCCGATTCGGAAGCGGAGCGCCGGCTATAGCTGATCCGAGGCTACCCGAAAAAGATGTAAGGTTCCATAACAAGTACCAGCTGCTGGGGTGGAATGAGCCCGCTTCCACTGTGACCGGGACCGCAGACATTCAGGCGGGAGCCCAATCAATTGCAGATCCCCGGACAGGCTTCAAAGAAGGTACCCACCATGTCATCTACCAGGTCGGGCAATGGGACAACCCGGCCAACACGGTCACCGGGGCCACCAGACCGGCGGGCGGGGCAATATCGGTAGCCGATCCGCGAATGGGATGTAAGGCAAGAAACGGAACGATGGGCGTCCAGACCTGGGACGAGCCCGGGAAGACAGTTATAGGCGCCGGCGACATTCATGCCGGGTCCGCAGCGGTGGCAGATCCGAGAATTGATATTATTGGAGGCGGTAATTGTGACACCGCAAGAGATAGAGAGCCAATACTGCAGTCATTGCGTGCACAAACAAAAATGTTGGAGACCATGCCCGACAGTCCTAAGCGCATTGTTGCTCCCAAGGACCATGACCGACCCGATCCGCCCCCGATAATCATAGCCTTGGACGGGACCTGGCACCGGCCGCTGACCACATTGGAGTTGGCCGCGCTGCAGGGATTCCCCCTGACAATGCCGGATGGAAGGCCTCTGCTTCTCGTCGGCAAGAGCGACGCCAAGTGGAGGGAGCGAATCGGGAACGCGGTACCTCCGCCGGCGGCCAAGGCATTCGGTGGGGTGGTCCTTCGGGCGCTGCTGTTGAGCCAGGTGGACGGGTTTGAGTTGAGTGAGACGGAGATATGGGTAAAGCCGTGGCAGCGGAGAAAAACCGACAGAATTGAGGCGGCAGTTGGCACTTTGGGGGTGAGGCAATGTTCTGGATTGGAATGCTTATCGGCATCGGTGTCGCCGCCCCGGTAGGGATAGTGGCGTTGGCCCTGTGTATTGCTGCGAGGAGGGGTGACAGTGGCTGTTAAGTGGGGGTAAGGGGCGATGAATTTGAAAGCCATCAAGCATACCGGAGACTATTGTCATGGCTGCGGGCAGGAGTTGACTTCCTGGGATTTGCGTTGCAGCAAGGCGCTGGGTTACAAAATACCGGTATGCGAGGCTTGCATAGCCAAGGAATATGACAAAACGGTCGATGAAGTGAGGAATATACTGGAAGATCATTTCGGCATGAGGCCGTGTCAGGGGTTGTGATTATATGGGGTATATGAGCGAAACTTACCGCAACCTAAAAGACTGGAACAAAGAGAAAAACGATCTTACTTGGGAATTGCTGAAAGCTGGCTATACTCCAGAAAATCATCCGGAACATGTGAGGTGGGTTGACCACTCGTATGTGTTTGAGTACACCCTTAACTTCCTTAGAAATACAGTATGGGAATCACCATGCGGACTACTTAAAACAGGCTTAAACAGTCACCATGAAATGGGCTTTATGGGGATTGATTGGATGCCCGAAAATAATAACCCTGTATTCCGCTGCCCACACGATAAAGACGACTGTGAGTTGAACCACGAACTACTCAAAAACCGAAAGATGTACGGACATCTAGTTGAATGCGCTTTTCACTTCTCAAACAAAGAGTACGACTACGATAACAGTGTTGATAAATTATGGGAAGAACGGGAAGCCCGGCAAGAACAGCTATATCAAGAGTTTAAAGAAAAACTAAAAGGACGTATCTGCCGAGCGCACACGCGGTTTGACGAGATAAGCAAAAAATGGACTATGAAGTACAACCTTGAAATTTGTGCCCGTAACGAGTGCTATACCAAGCACTGCCCCATAACCGGGCAACCAAACAGTGAAAAGAAAGGCAATGTATTCTACGACTTAAAAATCACCAGAATCAGGCATGAGGGAAGCTTATGGGATGGTGAAAGGATTGTAGGTATAACCAAAGGTATTAAGGCATTTAGCTCCCCAATATCACTAACTATTTGCGAGGCATACGCAAAACACAACCAAAAGGACTTGCTCGAAAGAGAAAAGATGAAAATGCATGGGGAATTGATGTTTAATCCCGACATAGAAGTCGAGATTCTTAATACTAGGGTGGAGAGAAGGGAAACCAGAGACTTACTACAGGACCTACAGGACGTTGCCGAGGGAATTCAGGTTAGCCATGCCAGCGACAACATTAAAAAGGCTGCCCAAGCCAAGAGAGATAGGAAGGCCAAGAGAATGAAAGGCAAAATTAGCAAGTGGCAAAAATGGCTGGGCGGGGACAGTGAAAGACTTAAACAGATTGCCGAAAGAAAACTTGCGGCGGCGGGGGTACATCCTGACGACCCTGTAAATGAGCCGCCTAAGCCGGTTGAGCAGTTGAGTTTATTCAATTAATTAAGGGGAGGTGAAACTTTGTGAAAATTCGCGTGAGTTACGCCGAACTGCAAACCGGGCCCGGATACAACAACAAACGGGCCGAGGCGGAGATTGAGATTGAAGTAAAACATACTGGGAACCTTGATGCTGCTTTTGAAAACTCCTGGGAGCGCGTCAAGGCTGAGGTTAAGCGGCAGCTGGATGAGCCGGAAAGGGAGACTCCGCAAGTTGACCTGGAGGACGACGATATACCGTTTTGAGTTATAGGGGAGGCGGGGGAATGCAGATCGGACTATTCGACATCGGCGGTAAAATAGCGAACTTGGCCCTTATGAAAATATCCGCCTACCATAAGGCCCTTGGGGATACCGTTTCCTTGGGCTCTGGCGGGGACATTTCATACATTAGTTGCTGCTTCTCCAGGCACCGTCACACAGCCGAGGCGCTTTTAAAACTCCATCCCGATTCTGTGGTGGGCGGCCCGGGCTGGGACCATGCCGTTACCTTACCACCGGAGATTGAGGCCTGCAAGCCCGATTATTCCCTGTATGGACTTAACTGCGGCTTGGGGCGACTGACTGCCGGCTGCCCGGGTAATTGCGCCTGGTGTGTGGTACCGGCGACAGAAGGCCACGAAGCCAAAACAGTGGCCCAGGCAGGGGACCTAATCAACCCTGGCAGCGACTTTCTTGTACTGCTGGACGCTAATATTCTTGCTTGCCCGGATTGGCCGGAACACTTCCGGGAGGTCCGGGAGCGGGGGCTGACGGTCTGTTTTACCCAGGGACTGGATATCAGATACGTCAACGACTTCGTAGCCAATGAACTGGCCCGGTTGAAAGTGAGCGACCTGCCCGCAACAATTCGCGAATTTGGTTTGCCTGGGACCGGCCAGAAAATGAGCAACACGTTCGAATGGGCATTGCCGCGCTTAACAGAGCGGGGATCAAGCCTTACCGATTGAGGTTTTATGTTTTAGTCGGCTACAACACTACCTGGGAGGAGGACTGGCATAGATTTGCCGTCCTGCGCGATCTTGGGTGTGAACCGTTCGCGATGTGTTATGAGGGCAGCGGGTACAGACTGCGCGCCTTCTCCCGGTACGTTAATCGGTTTATTTACAAGAAATATGCTTGGGAAGATTACGATCGCTGGGGAGAGGCAAAGGAACAGCAGCAAGTATTGGGGTTTTAGGGGGAGGTGAAACCTGTGCCACAGATGATGAAACGCGAAGTTGAGACTATACTAGCTGCTCTTTCAACCATCCGAGTAACCTTAGTGAACGAAGAATATGACCTGCATGCCCTGATCGGCGGCCGTCTGATCGCTGCAGGGATCTCGTTTCAGACAGAATATTACCTTGGTCCGCGTAACCGGATCGACTTCTTCCTCCCTGGAGGCATCGGGATCGAGGCCAAGAAGGGGAAACCCGCCAAGGCCCAGGTTGTGGCTCAACTTACCAGATACGCAGGCTTTCCGATAATCCAGGAGTTAATTCTCGTGGTAGAGCGAAACCTGGACATTCCCCGGGAGTTGAACGGTAAGCCGTGTCACTGCTTCCCTCTAAATCGGCTATGGGGGGTGGCGCTGCCATGATGACGCCGGAGATGGTTCCTGATTATCTGCGGCCGGTCCAGTATGCGCCCAGGTATTACGGCACATTGAAATACAATCAAGGGTCGAATCGTTGGGAAATCGAGGGTGAGCCTTGCGTTATCGAGGCGGCGAAACGTCTCTTCCCGGGGTGCGACACCAAATGTGCCGGCAGGGTGGTTTTCAACAACCACAAGCGAGCCAATGGAGACCTCAACTGGCTTATGCTTCGTTACCCTTTGACAATAGAGAACCCTGAGGAGTGGGGGCGATCCCTCCAGGAAGCCACGGAACACGTTATTGGACGGCAAAAGATTTATGAGAGCCCGCAGCGGGTCATTCCTCCGGCCACTTTCACCGGTCAGCTCCGTCCTTTTCAGGAAGAAGGCCTCGCTTTTATGCTGCTCAACCGGCGAACCCTTCTGGCCGATGAGATGGGCCTGGGGAAGACGGTGGAAGCCCTGGCGCTGCTTTCCTCCACTGGTGGGTATCCAGCTTTGATTATTGTACCGCCATACCTTGTTCCAAACTGGAAAAAAGAAATCAAGCGATTTATGGTCCTTCCAGGCGGGCAAAACAAGCAACCCCGGTTGTTTGACGTGGCTGAGGATCCGGAGAGTAACATCCATGTACTCCATGGGTTGAAACCTTATGACCTTCCGGAGGCAAACATCTACATCATCCATTACCTGCTGCTGAGGGGATGGAAGAAGTATCTCCCGGATTTTGGGTTCAAGACAGTTATTTTTGACGAAATCCAGGAGTTGCGGCATGCGCGGACTGAGAAATACTCCGCCGCCTCTCTCGTTGCTGATGCTGCTCCGGATGTTTTTGGCCTCTCAGGTACCCCTATATACAACCGGGGCGCAGAGATTTGGAATGTTATCAACATCCTTGAATTTCACGCCCTGGGGAGCTTTGACAGCTTTACTCGGGAGTGGTGTAACGGGTACGGATCTGAGGTGGTGCGAAAGCCTGGCCTCCTGGGAGACTACCTGAAGCGTGAAGGCCTCATGCTCAGGCGCCGGAAAGATGATGTGTTGGACGATCTCCCGCCGAAGCGCCGGGTGGTCCAAACAGTGGACTATGATTCGGGCATTTACAGCCAACTTATTCAGCGGGCCATTGAGAAGGCCAAGGTTATGGACACAATTACAGATGCTTTCGAGAAGGGCAGGGCAATGAGAGAAATTGTCAACTCTGCGCGCCAAGCAACCGGCATTTCCAAGGCTCCGTATGTAGCGGCTTTTGTGAAGATGCTCCTGGAAGCCGGGGAGAGAGTTTTGTTGTTCGCTTACCACCATAAGGTATTTGACCTTTGTATGGATACCCTGAAGGAATTTAAACCGGTCCGGATCACCGGGGCTGAAACAGCAAAAGAGAAAGACCAGTCCATTGAGGCGTTTAAGCGGGGAGAGACGCCGGTGGCAATTATATCCCTACGTTCAACGGCGGGTTTAGATGGGCTGCAGAACGCCACTTGTGTCGTATTCGGTGAGTTAGACTGGTCCCCGGCAGTGCACTCCCAAGCTGAGGACCGGGCGCACCGTATGGGCCAAAAGGACTCTGTTTTGTGCTATTACCTGGTGTGCGAAGAAGGTACTGATGCCGATATCCAAGAGGCCCTTGGGCTTAAGGTAAGCCAGTTTATTGGTCTCATGGGGGACCGGATTGAATCGGAGGATGACCGGTATTTGGCGCAGGTAGTGGCCACTGAGCATATGCAACACATAATTGAGAGATTGAAAACTAGGGCGGACAACAGTCAACCTGGGACCGTAAGGGAAGAATATAGCGCGTGATTTGGGGGAGGGTAACCGATGCGGCGGAGGATGTTAAACCCGGAATTTTTTACAGACTCTGTTTTAGTGGCCTTGCTGGACTTTGGTGGCAGGCTGTTTTACCAGGGCCTTTGGTGTATAGCGGAGGATAGCGGGGTTTTTGACCCTGACCTTCTGTCATTGAAAATGAAAATCTTCCCTGGGGATAACCTGGATTTATCTATTATTCAGAATTATTACCGCCTTTTGGTGGGTAAGAAGAAGATTATTGAGTTTCAGGTCGACGGCCGTACATACGCATGGCTGAAAAACTTCCAAAAGCATCAGAAACTGGATAGGCCGTCTCCGCCGTCTTTCCCCCTTCCCCTTTGGGTGATCTGGCATGGTGAAACTGAGTTTGGGAAAGAACGACACAAGTATCATTACGAGATACTGTATCTGCCAAAGGAAGACATTCATCCCGACTTGTCCCCGACTTGTCCCCGACTTGTCCCCGACCATGACACGATAGAAGTAAAGTTAAATGAAGTTAATAGAAGTGAAGTTAAGGGAAATGAAGTTAAGTTAAGTGAAGGGGATTTTGGGCCTAGCCCAATAATAGATACCGGCGACACTGAGAAAGAAGTCCTCCAAATCCTCGCAAGCATCCCAGGGTACCCATTTGACGAGACCTCAGACCCTGGGTTTATTGGGAGCCTAGCTATTGAATTCCCTGGTTTAAACCTTCTTACTACAGTCAAACAGTGGGCGTTATACAGGGACAAAAAGCCCCTTTTAAACAAAGATGATGCTCGGCCTTTTCTCCGGAAATGGTGCCAACTTTCCGTTGCACCAGGGGCACAGAGTAGAGCGGGCCCGGAGTGCCCTTCCCCTGACAATATATCTCCTGAAAGCGGGTGATCACATGGGCAAAAAAGGAGCGCTGCCTCAGAAAGCTACTCGTCTGCCGGAAGCAGGGCAATTGGTGAGAAGCCCACGGAAAGCGCCGGCAAAGATGCCGCCTGTGGAAGAAATTGAAGCCGCGGCCCGGGAGGGTATCACATTCAGCGACATGGGGGCCCGGTTCGGTGCCACAGCGATGGCCGCCAAGAATTGGTGCGACCGATTGGGGATAAAAAAGGCGCCGGCACCGCGGCCGGATATACCCCGGATACAGGCAAACGAAAAGAACCGCCCATGGACAGAAGTGCAGGATGAGTGGCTGCTCCAGCTGCTGGGGGACAAGCGGGTGATGGTGAAAGGACAACCGTCGCTGAAGCTTATTGCCGAGCAGATGAATCGGACGCCGGAGGGAATCCGGGAGAGGATAGATGTGCTGCTGAAGGCGACAGGGTAGATTGAGCCCATGAAAAACGGGGGGTGACGTATGCGCGGTAAGCATGATCCCGAACAAGAGAAATGCCGGTTAGAGCTATATCAGCAAGGCCTATCAGACAAAGAAATAGCTGAACGGCTGGGTGATACATACATCGCTATTGGTCAATGGCGGTTTTCCCGGAGCCTGCCGAGCAATGGGAGACAGTATCAGCGTCTGTCGCCAGAAGAACATGAAGCGCGGATGCTCCTATACCGGCAGGGACTGAATGACAGAGAAATTGCAAAAGCGTTAGGCGTACGCTATCAAACCATAGCTGGTTGGCGGTATATCCACCACTTGTCAGCGAACGTCTCGCAGGGGCGGCACTTACCGGGGCAAGGGAATAGCCAACCGCCTACGATGAACCTTACAGGCGGCGTTCCGATGAGCAGGGCGCTATCCCCCGATGGGTGTGACTTGGTGCGGCAATTCTTACGGACGCTGAAACATCTAGGAGACCGTTGCAAAAGGCCATCTACGTCGTTCCATCCGGGCATTCTTGCTCGACGTACGTTTAGTACGCCATCGCTGCGAATGCTTGATGCGCCTAGCATCTAGAGCTTTTTCAACTA
>Ga0074195_1000897_pt1 | contig 49155 bp, 41 predicted proteins | sample EPASupsiteHSE623_FD_64525 | JGI IMG/M metagenome (GOLD analysis project Ga0074195, IMG submission 64525) | Bioremediated contaminated groundwater from EPA Superfund site, New Mexico - Sample HSE6-23 | ecosystem: Environmental > Aquatic > Deep subsurface > Groundwater > Contaminated ...
AAAAGAAATAAATATATACAAAGATATAATTAAAATTAACGGAGAACCTTCAATTGAAGAAGTAAATAAAGAAGCAATAATCTTATTGGATCCGATAATGAAAAGCTAATCAAAGCAAAAAAATAGATGCAGATAATAATTAAAAATTTCGAGGAAATAATTCTACTCAGAGAAAGCGGAAAAATTCTCGCAGAAACGCTCAAGGCCACAGCAAATTTTGCAAAAGAAGGAATGTCGACCTTAGATCTAGATATATTTGCTGAAACATTTATAAAAGAACGAGGAGGAAAACCCGCATTTAAAGGATATCATGGCTTTCCGGGAACACTTTGTACATCTATAAACGAAGAAATAGTACATGGGATTCCAAGTGCAGATAGAATCCTAAAAAACGGAGATCTTTTAACAATTGACTGCGGAGTTTCATATAAAGGATTAATCACAGATTCCGCAATATCTATAGGAATAGGAGAAATTTCAGCAGAAAAAGAAAAATTAATAAAAACAGCAGACGAAGCATTATCAAGAGCTATAGATACTGCTCGTCCTGGCATTCATTTATCAGAATTAAGTAAAGTAATAGAAAAAACTGTAAAAGACGCTGGATTCCACGTCATAAGAGACCTGACAGGCCATGGAGTGGGTAGACAACTACATGAAGATCCGATTATCCTAAACTTTTTTGACGGTAATCCGGGACCAACTTTAAAACCAGGTATGACCATCGCAATCGAACCTATTTTTTCCAGCGGAACATCCGAAATGAAAGAATTGGATGATAATTGGACACTTGTAACAATTGATAACTCATGTGCAGTTCAAAAAGAACACACAATTTTGATCACTGAGGACGGAAATAATATACTCACGAAAATATAGAAAAATGGCCAACCTCGGCCAATAAACACACGTAGCCACACCCCCGTTTTCACCTCAAAAACTTTTCAGTACAATTTTTAAAAAATTCTCTTGCATAACCAAATTATCTACTGTAAAATCCCAAACGCTTTTTTGAATTAACTCACTATAAAGGGCATTTTTATGGCCAAAGAAGAGACTTTAGAGCTCGAGGGGGTAGTGCTAGAATCACTGCCGAACACCGAATTCAAAGTTGAACTACCGGACAAAAGAACAGTAAAAGCCCATCTATCAGGCAAAATGAGGATGAATTATATAAAAATCCTCCCTGGAGACAAAGTAACAGTAGAGTTAAGTATGTACGACCTTTCCAAAGGCCGAATAACCTATAGACATAACACTAAAAATGAAAGTCAGACCATCCGTTAGAAAAATGTGTCAGAAGTGTCAAATTATCAGAAGAAAAGGGGTAGTTCGTGTTATTTGCAGCAACAAAAAACATAAACAACGACAAGGATAGTTGATTTTTGAGTAGTCGGTATTCTCCCCCAGAATACTGACTACTTAGAAATTAATTAGACAACTATGCGTATCGCTGGAGTTAATCTCCCAAAAGAAAAAAGAATTGAAGTAGGACTTACTGCAATATATGGAGTAGGACGAAAATTGAGCGCAAAGATTTTGAAAGAGGCAAAAGTTGATAAAAATACAAAAGTACAAGACGTATCAGAAAAAGACGAAGCAATCCTTCGTGAAATATTCACCAAACTAGCTATTGAGGGTGATCTTCGCCGTAAAATAGCTATGGATATCAAACGTCTTCAAGAAATCGGTTCATACAGAGGATATAGGCATAAAAGAGGACTTCCTGTAAGAGGTCAACGCACAAGATTTAATGCAAGAACAAGAAAAGGTAAACGTAAGACAGTTGCAAATAAAAAAGTAACCACTAAGTAATAATTAAAATGGCTGAAGAAAAAGAACAACCAAAAAAGGAACAAGTAGAAGAACCTAAAAAAGAAAAGGCTGAAAAAGCTGGCAAACCTGCGAAAGAAGGTAAATCTGATAAAAAAGACTCTACAGCAGAAGACAAAGCGGCAGCTAAAAAAGCAAAAAAGAGCAAAAGAAGAAGCATTCCGGAAGGAGTGGTTTGCATTCATGCATCATACAACAACACTATTGTCACTATAGCTGAACCAAACGGAAACGTAATCGCATGGGGATCATCTGGATCAAGCGGATTTAAAGGCACTAGAAAATCAACTCCATATGCAGCCCAGGTAGCTGCAGAACTTACGGCTGATAAAGCAAAAGTTTTCGGACTTGAGAAAGTACATATCTATGTAAAAGGCCCAGGCCCAGGCAGAGAACAAGCAATCCGTGGATTGGTTTCAAAAGGGTTAGACGTGATTTCTATAAACGACATCACTCCAATCCCACACAATGGTTGTCGTAAGAAAAAAGGACGTAGAGTATAATTAAACAATACTATGGGAAGAAATATCGGACCATCATGCAGACTTTGTAGACGTGAAGGAATGAAACTCTTTTTAAAGGGTGCGCGCTGTGAAACTCAAAAATGCGCATTTTTAAGAAAGAAATACAATCCTGGTATACATGGACCCAAGGGATCATTTGGATCAAAATCAGAATATTCAAAACAATTACGTGAGAAACAGAAAGCAAAAAGAACTTACGGAATACAAGAACGTCAATTCAGAAATTACTATAAGATCGCCGTTAAACGTCCTGGTGTAACAGGTCACGTTTTCTTCGGTATCCTTGAAAGTAGAATAGATAATGTTCTATACAGAGGATGTTTGGCTGAATCAAGAAATCAAGGAAGACAATTGGTTTCTCATGGATTAGTAAAAATAAACGGAAGGAAAGTAAAAACTCCTTCTATTTTAGTAAAACCAGGCATGATCATCGAACCTACAGCAAAAGCAATCCGTGGAAAGGCTTTTGCAGATTTGGCAAAGAAAAAACTAACAGCTCCAAAATGGCTAAAAGTCGACTTAAAAAAGCCATCTATAGAAGTTGTTGCTATGCCAGATAAAGATGATATCCCACAAGAAATAAATAGCCAGCTTATAGTTGAGCTATATTCTAAGTAATAAAAATACATCATAACCACCTTCTAAAATGCATCAAATACAAGAAGAAATTGGGATACCCAAAATTAAAACTGAAAAGGTGGACGGAAATCACGCGATATTTATCATGAGCCCATTACCTACGGGCTATGGAGTTACTCTTGGAAACGCTTTACGTAGAGTACTTTTATCATCTCTACCTGGAGCCTCAATAACAGGAGTGAAAATCGATGGAATCAGTCACGAATACTCTACTCTTAAAGGAGTTAGAGAAAGCGTACTGGACATTCTATTGAACTTAAAGCTTCTATGCATCAAAAAAACTACAAAAGAACCATCTACAATAGTTCTAGAGAGTTCTAAGGGCGGAGAAATTACTGCAAAAGACATAAAATGTCCTTCAGACGTAGAAATTCTAAACCCAGAACAATACATAGCTACTGTAGAAAAGGGCGTAAAGTTAAAGATAGAAATGAGAGTTGAAAAAGGCGTTGGTTATATTCCAGCTACAATAAAGCAAAAAGATGAAACAGATACAAAGATGATCGTTATGGATGCTGTATACTCACCTATCAAGAAAGTTAGATACGATATCGAGGCAACTCGTGTCGGTCAGTCTACAAACTTAGATAAATTAACTCTGGAAATTAAGACAAATGGAGCGATTTCTCCAGAAGACGCTCTAAAGTTCGCTTCAAACGTACTTCAATCATATTTCAGTCTATTCAATATGGACAAAATCATGGTTGAGAAAGAATTCATGTCCGACATAAAATCAATTCTAGAAAAAGAAAAAGAAGAAGAATTAAAGAAACCGGTTCAGGAATCATATACTCCAATCGAAATACTTGGATTATCTCCAAGAACTCTTAACGCTTTGATCAATGGAGGAATTGGTTCAATCGAACAGTTGTCAAAATGCACAGAGAGCAAACTTACAAACTTGAGAGGATTTGGGAAGAAGGCATTAACAGAGGTTGCAAGCGCCCTTTCTAAAAAAGGAATTTCTCTTGCAGAAGAATAAAATTTTCCCTAATATAACGACCCGTTAAATAACCTTACAATGAGACACAACGTAAAAAAAGTAAAACTAGGCAGCAACAAAGAGCACACAACCTCAATAATGAGAAACTTGGCTATGGCGGTTATAATCTACGATAAGATAAAAACTACAGAAGCAAAAGCAAAAGCAGTTCAACCGTTCGTAGAGAGATTAATCAGTATCGCTAAAGGAGAGAACAAAATGCACGCAATTCGTGAAATTGAAAAACTTTTACAGCACAAAAATAGCTCTAAAAAGATATTCGAAGTTTTATTAGCAAAATACAAAGATAAGAATTCTGGATTCACCAGAATTACAAAGCTCGGATATAGAAGCGGTGACAATGCACCGGTTGTACAACTTGAACTAGTTTAATTATGAAAACATTAGTCCCAAAAGCAGACGAAATTAAAAGAGATTGGTGGATAGTGGACGCCAAAGATCAAATCTTAGGCGAAGTAGCCACAAAAATTGCCGACAAGCTGCGCGGTAAAGATAAACCAATATTTACTCCATACCTTGATTGTGGAGACTTCGTAATCGTTATCAACTGTGAAAAAGTAAAATTAACAGGTCAGAAATTGGATAAGAAAATCTATTATCGTCACACTGGATTCCCTGGAGCATTGAAAGAGACTCCGGCAAGAGTAATGCTAGAAAAACACCCGGAAAGAGTAATTACACTAGCAGTAAATGGAATGCTACCAAAGAATAAACTAAGAAAACCTTTTATGACTAAGCTTCATGTATATACTGGAGAAACTCACCCACATGGGGCACAAACACCTAAAAAATTAGAAATTTAATTTACGTTAAAATGCCAAGAAAAAAAGCAGAAAAACAGGAAATAGCAACACCAGGAGGAAGATATTTCTCAGCACATGGGAAAAGGAAAACATCCGTTGCAACAGTAAGATTATATAAAGGAAATGGCGTAATAACAGTAAACAACAAACCAATAAATGAGTATTTCTTGCTAAAAGCATTAATAGGTACAATAAAATCACCTCTTAAATTAGCCGGAGTTGAAGGAAAATACGACATCGCAATAAAAACATTAGGCGGAGGCATCTCTTCACAAGCAGATGCTGCAAGACTAGCTATATCAAAAGCATTATTACAGGCAGATCCACTATCAAAACCAACTCTAAAAGCTGCCGGATTCTTGACTCGTGATTCAAGAATAAAGGAAAGGAAAAAATTTGGACTACGCAGAGCGAGAAGAGCTCCACAATTCTCAAAGAGGTAAAAAACGGGAGGATACATACTCAGATTGTATTTCAGGATCCATTTATTTTCTGTTACAATACCCCCAAATATCTCATTCCCTTTATCCTTTATGGCAATTTCGCAATCTTCTTATTTAAAAAATGGCCTATCTCAATCAGAGATTCAAAAAAGGCTTCTTCAGTTCGGGCCAAACGAAATAATTGCAAAAAAAGAATACACAATCCTAAAGATTATTTTTGAACAATTTGCATCATTTATAGTAGGAGTCCTGGCAATTGCAGGAATAATTTCAATCGCATTAGGCGAGTTAGTCGATGGAATAGCTATTTTTGCAATTCTTATAATCAATGCGATAATAGGTTTTCTTCAGGAATATAAGGCGGAACATGCAGTACAAGCCCTAAAAAAACTGGTTGTACAAAAAACGATAGTAATAAGGGATGGCCAACAAAAAGAGATCCCAATTCAACACCTTGTACCAGACGACATCGTCCTCCTCTATGAAGGAGACAAAATTCCGGCAGATATGGAGATCATAGAGGCGTTCTCCATGAAAGTAGACGAATCTATACTCACTGGAGAAAGTGTTCCGGTAAGCAAAAATTTAAGCAAAGACAGTGAAGGAAAGCTACTAAAAGGCACAATAGTAGTAACTGGAAAGGCAAAGGCCAAAGTAATTTCGACGGGAATGAATACAGAATTTGGGAAAATCGTAAATCTCGTATCATCACAAGAAAAAGACAGATCACCTCTAAACATACAACTGGATCACCTGGGAAAAAAATTAGGGATAATTGTGATAGTTCTAGTGGTTATATTATTTATCCTTGGAATTGCCGAAAACCTTCCTCTGTTGAATATGTTTATGACGTCTGTAGCTCTTGGAGTATCCGCAATTCCAGAGGGACTACCTATCATAGTTACACTGACCCTAGCAATCGGAGTGCAGATTTTAGCGCAGAAGAAAGCCATTGTCCGAAAAATGACGGCAGTGGAAACGCTAGGGGCAACAACCATAATCTGTTCTGACAAAACCGGAACTCTCACTTTAAATGAAATGACAGTCAAAAAAATTAATACAAACTTCAAAGAAAAAGAAATAGCCGGAATTGGATATGACTGGAAAGAAACAGTAAAAATGGAATCCGCCGAGGAGAAAAAGTTAATAGAAATATGCGAAAACTGTAATAACGCCTTCATAGGAAAAACAATTTTAGGGGACCCAACGGAAATAGCCCTCAAGGTTTTGGCAAGAAAGGCAAAACAGACAGAGGAACTAAAAAAACTTGATGAAAACACATTCAGTTCCGAAAGAAAAATGATGAGTACTCTTCATCAAACAGGGAAATCAAAAGAAATTTTCGCAAAAGGTGCATTTGAAGAAATAATTAAAAAATGCAAATTCATCTCAATAGAAGGGAAAATTAGACCACTAACTCCTGCAGATAAAAATAATCTATCAAAAACAAATGAAGCTTATGCAAAGGAAGCATTAAGAGTCCTAGCCATGGCCTACAAGCAACACAAAAGCTCATTTACAGAGGATAATTTAATATTTGTTGGATTAGTCGCAATGATAGATCCTCCACGAAAAACAGTAAAAGCATCAATAGAAATAGCCCAAAAAGCAGGAATATCAGTAAAAATAATAACAGGAGACAATCCCCTAACGGCAAAAGCCATAGGAGAAAAAATAGGCCTAAAAAGCAATAAAATAATAACAGGAGACGAAATAGACAAACTGACAGACAAACAACTGATAAAAGTACTATCAGAAACATCAATTTTTGCCAGAACAAAACCTCAACATAAATATCGATTAGTCGATCTCCTGAAACGTCAAAATGAGGTCGTAGCCGTAACTGGAGACGGAGTAAATGATGCTCCTGCTCTAAAACACGCAGACGTTGGTATAGCAATGGGAATAAAAGGAACAGAAGCAACAAAAGAAGTGGCAGATATAGTCCTAAAAGATGACAATTTCTCAACAATAGTAAACACAATCCACGAAGGTCGCCGAATATATGAGAATATTTTATCCTTCATAAAATATATGCTTTCGGTAAATTTCGTAGACATAATAACAGTAGGAATTATCGCCATAATGAAATATCCACTCCCTCTCCTCCCTCTACAAATCCTATGGATAAACATCGCAACAGATGCCCTGCCGGCACTAGCCCTAGGAACAACAGAAGCCAGAGCAAACATCATGGAAGACAAACCAAGACCAAAAACCGAGAACATTTTTAGGAAATTTATTCATTTTATAATTATAGCGGTAATCTTAAAAGTAATAGGAAACCTAGCCGTTTATTTTTATGGATTAGACATCGACACGGCAAACAACATAGATATGACATCCATGGACATCCCTTCACATGCAAGAACCTTAGTGTTCACAGGCATAGTTCTATTTGAGGTTGTTTTCGCATTCGTTTGCACAGGTGACAAATATCCAACCTTAAGAGGAACACTTGGAAACAAAAAACTCATAGGAGCAGGATTGATATCCATAATATTCCAAATTATAGTCATATATACGCCATTCATGCAGAAAATATTTAAAACAACTCCACTTTCCATTACAGAATGGTTAATATTATTCCTGATAGCCTGTTCAGCGTTTCTGGTCCCTCCTATAACAGTACTAACAAAGAAATTTCTAAAAAATTAATTATGCGATTTGATATTCTGACAATATTTCCAACCATATTTGACTCATACTTCCAAGAAAGCATAATCAAGCGTGCACTAAAAAAGAAAGTAATAAAAATTGTAGTACACGACATTAGAAAATTCTCTTTAGACCGCCATCATAAAGTCGACGATAAACCGTTTGGCGGCGGTGCTGGAATGCTCATGACCCCTCAACCACTCTACGACGCAATTAAACACGTAAAAAGGGTCAATAAAGGGCCTGTAATATATTTAAGCCCTAGAGGTAAGACATTTACACAAATAAAGGCGGAATCTCTAAAAAAGAAGAAATCTATGATACTTTTGTGTGGTCACTATGAAGGTATCGATCAAAGAATAATAGATTTATTGGTAGACGAAGAAATTTCTATAGGAGATTACGTGTTAACGGGAGGAGAACTTCCGGCCATGGTTATTTTAGACACAATTTCCAGACTAATCCCCGGAGTCCTTGGTAAAGAAGAATCTCACATGGAAGAATCATTTTCAAAAACACTAGATAGAAAAAAAGAATATCCACACTACACAAGACCTGCAGAATTCAAAAAATTAAAAGTTCCAAAAGTATTACTTTCCGGAAACCACAAAAACATCAATGAATGGCGTAAAAAACATCTAAAATAACCATGTTTAATAATCCTATTGTTCAACAAATAGCACTTCTTATATTTGCCAGCCTTCCAATAAGCTATATCATAATCAAACAAATAGGAAAACTTTCATCACCTGCAGATTCAAGAATAGCTAGAACCACAACTATCATAACAAACTTGATAGGAACTCTAACAAAAGAGCACCTGGAAGTAGACGCACTCCTATTCAATAACTACAAAGCGACACCAAAGGACAACAGCGAACTGTTAGATATACAGGACTTCACAACGCAAGAAACGATTTCAGTAGAAAAAATATTCCTAAAAACAGACCAAGCAATAGCATTTGCCTCTATATCCAGCGCTCTTTGCCATTATCAAAAACTGGAAAGAATCGAAAGTTTAACAAATCAATTCTTCAAAAAATGCGGATTTCAAAAAGAAGCGATTGAAAATGAATACGCAAAAATCGAAGAAGTTCCGACAAACGCAGAGAAAAAAATCTCAACGATAGTCGCACTAAACATAGGAACAAAGGAGATTTTCTCATTCACAAAAGGAAATTCAAAATCGGTACTGGAAAGATGCGACAGAATAATCATGAATGGGAAAAAAATCGACTTAACTACACCGATGAAGTCAAAGATTAAAGCCCGAATAAAGAAACTAACCAAAAACGGCTATAAACTAATTGCATTCGCCTACAAAGCCCTTCCATTAAAAAGACTGGACGTCTATACGGAAGAATTTACAGAAAAAGATATGATATTCCTTGGAATTGTGGGCTTTTCCTCACCATTAAACATAGAAACAAAACCAGATATAGCCGCCATAAAAGATCTTGGAATAAAAACATATATACTTACAAGTCTTCCTGAAAAAAATGCCGTTCCGTCGGGAATAGAATTAGGATTGGTAAACGAATCATATTTTGAAGCTATCTCTGGACATGATTTAAGAGACATAACTGATCAAAAACTCGAGAAAATGCTCCAAAACAAAGAAAAAGATTATGTTCTTACAGAACTTACGGAAGATGATAAGCTCCGTATAACAAAAGTCTTAAGAGATATGGGAGAACACGTAACGAGTATAACAAGAGAAAATGGAAATTCTTTTAAAAAAATACTAGTATCAATAAAAACAGCCAGAGCTGTAATAAAGAACTTACGCACACTAAAATATCACTGTGTTTCATGTAAAACAGCTGAAGTATTTATAATTATAGCGGCAATACTTCTGAAAGTGCCAAGTCCACTATCAATATATTCTATTTTGGCCATAGAACTGCTAATAAACCTATTCCTAGAATTCGCATTACTGAAAGAAAGATACAAAAACATAGCAATTCCAAACAAGGTATATGTACCTAAAAACACAAAAATCTCTATTCCAAGAGTGCTATCAAATGCAATACCGATCGGAGTTATAGTTATTTTGGTCTACGTATTCAATTTGACCCGCTATGGCTATACCCTTTTCGACACGATAAATGCAAACGAAGGTATTGTTACAAAATCGATAACAGTTGCATTTTTGATCCTAATAATAAGCCAAATCTTAAACGCATATCACCTACGAGGACGAAAATCCTCTTTATTCAGTCTCACGAAACTATTCTCAAACCACTACCTCCTTCTATCTACAATTATCACAGGATTATTTACATATATATTTATAAGCTTCCCGGAAACACAAACAATGTTGAACCTCACAACAATCACAAGCACTGAGTGGAAGCTGATAATCTTCGTTATAGTAATATTAGTAATATTAGAAGAAGTACACAAATTTTTAAAACGATACAAAGACAAACATGATTCTTCAAATTCCTAAAAACGAATATCTTAGAATAAAAGTAATCCCCAAAAGTGCAAAAAATGAGGTTATTGAAATAATGGAAGATGAAGAACAAACAATAAAAATACGAATAAAAGCCGTACCGCAAAAAGGAAAAGCCAATACTGAACTGATAAAATTTCTCGGCAAAGAACTAGGAGTCCCAAAAGAGAACATCAGCATTCTAAGCGGCAAAACCGATCATTTAAAACTTATAAGAATTAAGTACACTTAATGGACCTTACAAACCATCAAACCATCATTTCACTCCTGCAAAAATATAATCTTTTCGCAAAAAAATCTTTCAGCCAAAACTTTCTGGAAGAACGAAACATTCTGGATAAAATCATCGAAACAGCAAACTTATCCAAAGATGACTTGGTAATCGAAGTAGGACCAGGCCTTGGAGTTCTAACAAAAGAACTTTCCAAAAACTCGAAAAAAGTCATCACAATAGAATTAGATCACACTCTACTTCCACTGTTAAAAGAAACGCTGGCAGAGTGCAAAAACGTTGAATTGATAAATGCAGACGCATTAAAATACACTCCACCAAATGAACCATACAAACTCGTCGCCAACATTCCGTACAGCATCACGTCTCACCTCATAAACCATTACGTTCAAGCAGAAAATAAACCAGACTCAATTACATTATTGGTCCAAAAAGAAGTAGCAAAAAAACTCTGTACGCTAGAACCGGATATGACAGTTTTATCTCTACAGGTAGCCCTTTTCGGCAGAGCAAAATATATAAAAGACGTTCCGGCAGGAAATTTCCATCCAGCTCCAAAAGTAGACTCAGCAATTTTACATATAGAAATTTTCAAGCCATCAGATAAAAACTATATTCCACAAGAAGAGGCCTTAAAAATTTTAAAACTCGCAAAACTGTGTTTTTCTCAGCGTAGAAAAAAGCTGAGAAACACTCTCCCAAAACAATACCAAGAAAAAACAAAAATAGACCTCTCTCGAAGACCGGAAACGTTGAATGTCGCAGAATGGAAATCGCTTATGACACCTTAGGCTTACCGATACGAGTTATTGGCTTATCGGCTAAATCGGCGGTATGAATTTTCAATCTCTTTCCGGCACTACCGCTAACCATCCGAGCTATTTTCCTCCCTTTATCGATCCATTCAATAAAAATAGCACTATGATTTCCGTGTCTGTCAGCGGTATTTCTATTGTTATAATACAACCAATCTCCAGGCCGAACTCTGTCATAAAGTGCATCTGAAGCATGGTGTTCTCCACAATCTTTCCCTGGATAATTTAAATCCTGATATATGGTAACGGTAGGATATTTTGATAAGACCCCAGCCTTTCTATAAACCTTACAAATCCAATCCCAGCAATGTTTCCCCCGCAATCCCATATTATCAGGAGCCTTCACAATCGCAACAGCGGTCTTTGCAATTTTATCGCCAATAGAAGATCCTTCTATTCTAGCCTCCAAAGCATTCATTTCTTCCTGTGTCATTTGTTTTCCTTTCCTATCAATCGGCGTTTTAAATAATTTTTGTATGTATTCTGCCTCATCTTTGGCATGCGCAGGTGAACTTAAATATTTCCTTTCAAAATCCAAATCTATATTTTTCTTCGGATCTACACCGGCCTTTTTGTCGGCAACTCCACCTACAATAATAACATCACTGCTAAACACTGGGATATATCCACCATTATCAAAAAATCCAGCATTCTGTGCATTCCTACCTTTAAGGCCTATTCTTCTTTCACTTGTACGTGCTCTTCTAAAATCACCATCCTCATACACAGTAATACACCTAACAGAAGGCGGTAACATATCTGCAGCTCCAATCTCCTGATTTGCTGCATCATTACCCCTAAAATTTACCCTAAGTCGCATTCCGGCAACTGGTGTCTTATACAACCCCCATTTCATGAAATCAACTTTTGCCCCTACCCCAACAATATCAGTAAAAGCATAAAGCAAAATCCCAGGAAATTTGTCTTCAAGTTTAATTAAAGTACTAACACTCAACTTTGCTAAATCAATCTGGTCTATTCCACCACCAATGTCAGTAAGAATTTCAGCAATTCTAGCCTTATCCGTTTCAGTTTTAAGTAAATCCTTAATTTGCTTCTCGATTTTTATCTTAGATGGATCCGTAATTTCACAGAGATTATCAGCACTTTCGGCAGCCATCCCTTTTGTACGTCCTTTCCCCTTCTCTAAAGTGCCTTTTCTCGCACATTCATGAGCAGTTTTAAGTTCAAAAGCAGCCCTATCTTGAGATTCAAGATGGGCCGGATTAGTATCCGCCCTTGGTAATTCCAATGAAATTTCAGGATTTGGTCCTTTTGCCATATAAATTATTATTTATCACAACATTATACAGGAAAAAGACCGCTCCTAACAGCAGAAAAACCAATATTTACATTGAGACCTTCAAAGATTCCAAAATATCCTTAAGGACATCATTATCGTCAGTGTCAGAATAAACTTTGAAGCTTACAAAAGCCTTATCCCAATGTAAATAATACGTCGTAATCGACAACATATCATTTACGGTAATTTTAGTATAAACGTTTGTATCAAGATTGACGTCTTCATATGGAGATTTTGAAACGTCCGAAAATTCTTCCAAGGTTTTGTAATCCTTTGGATTAACACTATTGTCCTTCAAGATATACTCCAACAGAGTTGATTCGCCAATCGGATCAGCTTTAAAATCTATTTGTGGAACAACGGGCCCGCACCCATCGAGTTTATCTGGAGTTTTATAACACGGAGAATTTAAAACTTCTTGAGTCCATAATCCACCATTTTCCAGAATTAAATCTGAAGGATATTGAAAAGAATAGCCGATTTTCTCATCAGTATAAATCTTATATTCTACATTTGGATGATATTTCTTCCAGCAATAAAATCCACCACCCACAACTACGGCCAGAACCAAAATAGAAATAATAAGAGCACCCCATTTACACTTACACATACCACCTGAACACCCACATCCGGAGCATTTTTTATCATCCATGAGAATAAATTTAAATTATAAAACTCTCTCCAAATCCTTTTTCATATCCAAACATGCTTTCCTGGCAGCTTCAGCATACCCTTTCTCGCCAAACTCAGGCATCTTCTCATATGCGAATATAATACCCCTACTGCTATTTACTATGGCACCAAGACCATCGGAATTGAAACAAACTTTTATATCTTCCGCAGTTCCTCCCTGAGCACCATACCCTGGAACTAAGAAAATATTATTCGGCATGATCTTTCGTAATTTTCTGGCTTGTTCAGGATATGTAGCGCCAACTACAGCACCAACAAAACTGTATCCATTCTCACCAATATCAGTAGCTCCCCAACTATCAATCAAATATCCCATTATCTCATACACGGCATTCCCATCTTTCATCTGTAGATCCTGTAAATCACCACTACTTTTATTGGAAGTCTTACACAAAACAAAAAGACCTTTTTCATACTTTCTAGCCTCATCTACAAAAGGTTTTACTCCATCCCAACCAAGATACGGATTAACTGTGATACTATCAGCATTAAAAATAGGAGTAATAACTTCATGCTCATCTTTAAACATCGTAATTTCACCAAGATAAGCTTTTGCATACATTTCAGCAGTAGATCCAATATCGTTTCTCTTTGCATCGGCAATAGTAAGAAGACCCTTAATCTCGGCATAACGCAAAGTTTCCTCATATGCACGAATACCCTCATGGCCAAGAATCTCATAAAATGAAATCTGAGGTTTAACAACAGGTACAATATCACAAACAGCATCAATGATTCCTTTATTGAACTCAACTAAGGCATCAGCCATAATTCCTGTAGGAGATTTTTCCTTTTCTGCATAAACTCTTTCCTTGATGAATTCGGGAATTTTATCAAAATTTGGATCAAGTCCTACGCAAATCGGATTTCCTTTGGCTTTAACAGCAGCTATAAGCCTGTCGGCAAAATTTTTCGGCATATAAATGTATTAAAATATTATTGAGAATCTGCAGTACCATTGTCAGTACTTTCTACAGTAGCGGCTACAGGTTCAACGTAATTATATCGATCTTTCAACATTTGTGACAAATCCTCACCAATCACAGGACCTATTATATCCCTAACCAAAAATTTCTTATCTGAAGGAGTTTTCTGAGCAGTAGCCCATCCATCAATGATCGATTCGAATTTATCAACCCCATACTTAGAAATGATATGGTCCCAGAAACATTCCCCGGAACGAACAAATCCATTTACACCAGTAGGATCATTTGGCTCTTTACCGGATTGCGGAGATGAACTGAAATCGGAGTACTTAACAAGAACCCCGCTACTGGACAAAATCTTTGTGTCAGAATTATATATAGCCTGCTCCCAACCTGTATCTTTACAATAAACCCATCCTATACCAATCGGATCGTATTTATATTTATTATCAACATAAGAAGCCAACCCTTGAGCAAGCCAAGAAGCACTAACAGAATCTCCAGCCAAGAATATCAAAACTAACTGACCAGTTAATCCAAAAGGAATATTTTTCAAATTTTCATATTTAATTTGATCCTTTAAATAAGCGGTAAACTTTTTTGAATCAGCCGAATTGGAACTTTCTTTTCCGTCAGAAGACAAAACAGCAAAATCAATATCTCTTTCAGGATCAAATCCCAAAAATTTAGCAACATAGTCATAGGATTTTCTCTGTAAAACAACCGTCTGTCGAACATACATATTTAAAATCTCAGTAAGAGGAAAAAGAGTTGGATCAAAATAATAAGTGATAAAGCCATTTTTTACGGTATAAACCTCTTTCCCAGAATAAGTTCCCTTCTCTAATTCTAAATCTCCCATCTCCATGAATCTATAAAGCATTTCACTTACTTTCGCTCTAGTCATTTCTTCATTTGGTCGCAATTCACCAGATAATTCTTCAAGTAAAAACATCTTTTTCGCCTTAACTACAAACGGATAATACCAGTCACCAGAATTAACATCTGAAAAATACTCATATCCAATCGAAGAGTCTTCCTTTATACCATTTGAGGACAAAAGCATTTTTATAGCTTCCGCTTTAGTTACAATTTTTCCAGGGGAAAAAGTCCCATCCGGATATCCAGCAACCCATCCTTGATTTTTAGAATAACAAACATATTTCGCATACCAATCCTCCATCACATCGGTGAAACAGTTTTTATATACGGTAGAATCAGGAGTACCAAATTTCGCCTCAACTAGTATCTTCAAAAGTTCTGCACGATTTATTGGATTATTTGGCTTATAAGTGGAGTCCAAATAGCCACTTATAATTTTTTTACCATAGAGATAATTGATCGCATCCTCATTTTTATGTCCATTTACATCCTTTAATCCTTCAGCAAAAACGCTCTGAGCGAATACGGATAGCAATAGACCAAAAACAAGAACAACTGAACTGATTTTTTTCATAGGAATTTTTGTTATTTGTTAAGCGCCATATTGGCTTCTATATGTTTTTATTTTATCCATTTTTTCATCATCAATATAAACTTTTCCATCAACCTCTTTATTGTACAAAACCTCAATAACATCATCCAAATCTACTATAGAATACACCTTAAATCCGTATTCTTTCTCAACTGCCTCTACAGCATTAACTCCCTCGTTATTTTTTTCCATTCTATTGAAAGAAATTAAAACACCTTCAATTTTTGGATTACCATTAGCTTTCAAAACCTCCACAGTCTCTTTCACGGCCGTCCCGGCAGTCATAACATCATCAATAATTAAAACTTTTGTTTCAGGAGTCAAAGGAGCCCCAACCAAAAGCCCACCGTCTCCATGATCCTTGGCTTCTTTTCTATTAAAACAATACGCTACATTTTTCTGAAATTTGTCATAGAGCTCCTCAACGGTGGCAACGGATAATGGGATTCCTTTATACGCAGGCCCGAAAATAACGTCTACATTGAGGCCACTCTCCAAATATGCTCCGGCATAAGCCCTACCCAACTTTGAAACCAATTCACCGGTATAAAAACTCCCGGCATTCATGAAATAAGGAGCAATTCTTCCACTCTTCAAAGTAAACTCACCAAACTTAAGAGCATTAGCTTTAACCAAAAGCTCAATAAAATCTTTTTTATATTGTTGCATAAAAATTTTTAGTCAAAATTTACTGACTAAAATTTTAGCCTCTATGCGATTTCGGTGCAAGCGGGAATACAAACTAATCCATCTCGAACGAAATGCTCTTTTTACTACTTATTTTTGTCTTGTCCAAATCGGATACATACATAGTCAAAACGTGAGGCTCACCCTTAGGAACATATGAAGGAATAGGAATGTTTATATCCCCACCTTGGCTTACGTCAGACAAAGCTACGGAAGCATAGATCACACTCTTATAAGTGAAATAAACAAGTTTTCTGGATTTATCCAGAGAATCAATTTTAGCAACAATTCTGTAAGACTTGTTCGCTCTTCTATGTCCCAAATACTCATCCACCACAAACCTTCCAGAATCATCAATCCCCTCAATGGCAGATAGTACATCTCTAGCCAATGGTTGAACAGAAACAAGAGTTTCGTCAGCTATTTCAACAACCTGTAAATCCTTTATTTCCATACCGGTACTTGCAACTTCAAAAGAAACTTGCGGACTCTTCATCCCATCACTAGCAACCAATCTGGCACGATATTTACCGACTGGCAGAGGAGAATTTATAGAGATTTGTCCTTTATATTCTTTATCGATATTTGTTTGCCCAACAAAGTACTGATCATCAGAATATTTATTGTTAGGATCTTGAAGAGTTATAATCTTCTCGTGTGATGATTTACCAGTAGTTGGATCAAAAAGCGACTCATTTTTTACAACCAATTTCCTTCCGGTAGATTCTTCTTCCATCAAAAGAGAAACTTCTACGTTAGGTCTATACGTAACGAGAATTAAAGGCAGCTGGTCAACAATTTTTCTATCAAGGTTAACTATTGTTGGTACAACAGGAGCCGTTCCAGTTAGGCCAAATACAAACTCATCAGACGCCTCTTTGGAAATTTCATCTACGGTTTCCTGAGAATCTGGCATCAGTGATTCCAAACAGTCAGGAATAGAATTCCCGTTCGAATCTGTGAATCCTTCAGATTCGGTACAACTAAATGATCTATTTTCAACTTTTTCTTCAGGCTGTTCAATCAAAGTTGCCCCGGAAGTGGTAGAAACATTATTATTCCCACCAGTTGAAGCCTGTCTAAATTCTGTACTTTTAGTCTCTTTAATTCCACCACATTCATCGCCAGAACACGTGACGGGAGGTTCAGTAATTTTGACACAATCATTCCCATCAATAATATATCCAGTCTCACACGTCACAGGCACTTCGATACAATTATCGCCTTCAAGAACATATCCAGAATCACATGTTTTTGGAACATCAACACAAGAATCTCCTTGTTTAACAGTTCCTGACGGACAAACAACCTGTGGCAGTATTCTTGTAGGTGGAGTTACAATAGGCGCAATTATAATAAGAGCTGCTCCACCACCCTCTTCCTCACACGCATCACTACATCCATCATCAGAAATAACATTCCCATCGTCGCAAGCTTCGCCTTCTTCCTCTATACCGTTTCCACAAACAGGAGATAAATCTACTTCAATTTGACATGCCGCATCACATCCATCCATAGGAATAACATTTCCATCATCGCACGCCTCTCCTAATTCAATTATGCCGTTACCACAAACATAAACAACCTCTTCATCCTGACACAACTCATCACATCCATCCGAAGGAACAACATTCCCATCATCACATTCTTCACCTTCATCTATTATTCCATCACCACAAACAGGAGCGTTATATTCATTATCATCCAGCGTATCATCACATCCAGGATCACCAAGATCCGTCAATCCATCCAAATCATTATCAACATCATCGCTGCACTGTGTACCAATAACAACCACATATTCAACCTCATCATCATCATCCAAAGCAGAACACCCGGCATCAGACATATCTATATAATCATCTCCATCATTATCCAACCCATCATTACATGCATAATTAGTTTCATCGTCATCTGACACACCACCACATCCAGAATCTGCCAAATCAATTAATCCATCTCCATCATTATCAGTTTCATCCTCACACTGAGCAGGTAATATCTCAACAACATCAACTTCATCATTATCATGAATATCAGTACATCCAGGATCGTCTCCAAAATCAATAAACCCATCTCCATCATTATCAGCCCCATCCTCACACTGAGCCTGCTCAACCATAGGATCCTCAGGAAGAGAATAACTAAGAGAGCCAAGCAGCCATTTTTCAAGATAATGAGTCGTAATAGGAATCAAAGAAAACCAGGAATTACCAGAACTCTCATACATAGCCACCATGTCTTCATTAGGGATATCCACATCGGCAAAACGCACACCTTCTCCAATAACACTATCATTCACACTCAATAATCCGGCTCCATCACCACCTATATCAGACAAGAAATATACACCAACATCCCCCTCATTTGGGATTCCAACACTTCCTGTGGAATCAACGCCAATATGTGCCCCCTGAATTTCAACACTCAAAGGCCCGGCAGGAGCGGCATGATGTATATAAACTCCATAAGAAGTATTTCCACTAATAACATTTGTTGTAATAGTATCATCAAAAGCACGTCCCAAATAAACAGTACCTCCGGTAATACCAAGACCATATTCATTGGACCGAACATTGTCGTTGGCATCAACTCCAATAAGATTCGAAAGAACTCTAACAACCAAATCACCCGGAGACCCCCCATGATCAAGGATCCAAAGACCGTATCCGGAATTACCGCCAATAATATTCCCATATGATGGATCATTTCCACCAATCGTAACAGTTCCAGATATATCAGCGCCGGCGCCTCCAATAACTATCCCACTGCCCTCATTTCCCAAAAGGACTTCTCCATTACAAAACTCACCCGGAATAACATTATTACATCCCAAGCCTATAATATTGGAAATAATATCGACAACCGGGTCCCCACTAGAAATACGAACCAAAAGAGCAGGATCAGTAGTCCCACTAATCACATTCCCTCTAGACGTCTCTCCAATTTGAACATCATCGCCATCCCTGACAATAACAGAATTCACATATGATCCCGAACAATCCCCGACACAAGTCACAAGAGAATCTCCGCTCCAATTCATACCAATATAATTATTCCATATTTCCACATAAGCCTTATCCGCATTTTGACAATATCCATCCAAACCGAAAGCGGTCTCGGAATCACACGTATCATTGACGTCTATGGCACTCTCAGCCCCTGGAGATACTGCACTCCTCCCTGAAATAACATTTCTAGTCTGAGAAGGATCTGCCGGCGGACTCTGATCAGGAATAGGTACTCCACCAATAACAAGTTTATATAAATTAGGCGAATTAACGTAAATAGCATCTCCACCGTGCCCGGCATTTATCTCATATTCAGAGGCTTCATCAAATCTAGTCAGTCCGATAACGTTACCATAGAAATAAGCCTCCAATACATCTCCACCAAGAGTGATTAGATCTGTTAGAACTCCATTGGCCGCAATAACATTTCCATCACCTATAGTTCCACCACAAAATGGACAAAGATCGTTATATCCACCAATAGTTAGAATTCCTTCATTAGCGTAAATAGCTCCAAAATCGTTTGCCATTCCAACAGAAGTAATTCCATCCCCGGTTACACCAATATAGTTACCATGTATATTAACCGGAGTATCCGCAGAATAAAGATCGTAGATATATATTCCATAGCCACCATTTGCAACAATAACATTATCATCAATAGTAGAGTCTCCAACAGAAGCTCCACCTCCTCCAAGTCCTATTCCATTACTATAATTATTCCCGATAGTATTGCCAAAAATACCGATCCCGTTAAGAGCACTGTATACGTAAATACCGGAATCGGGACCAACTCCATCTCCATTCGTAATAGCTCCGAAACTTCCATCAATAGCAGTTCCTATCTTATTAGAAGCTACTCTCACAAGAACACAGTCAATGTCATCAACAGTACAGGTATCAGCTATAGAAACGTTTGCATTTTCGTTCCCGGAAATCACATTTCCTTCACCGGAATCATCTCCCACACCATCTCCACCAATCACAACAGTGTTACCGGTACCACTTATAGCTACTGAAAGACCATTTCCATTATTTCCAAGATCCTCACTCGAAGATCCGATTCCTATATAATTATTCTGAACACTTACAGACGTATTCGCATTAGAAGATGACATTTCAATCACCAATCCACTGCTACTATTCCCTGAAATGATATTAGGATTCTCTCCTACAACACCGATACTAGCAATAACATCGCTCGACGCAATAAGGTTAAACCCAAGGCCTCCATTTGGGATAGCGCTCGAACCGGAAAGATTAGTACCAATTTTATTTCCATATACATCTATAGTGACATCATGCACACTGGTAAACAAAACACCGGTATTACCGTTGCCACTTATAACATTGTTTGCAAAAGTTAAAGTATTAAGAAGACCCATCCCTCCATCAATATAAACACCATATCCGGTATTACCAATATCCACAGCTCCGGTATAGTCAGTTCCTATATAATTGGATGCAATACTCAAATTCCCATATACAGTATTAGTCGAAATTCCATTGCTAGAATTCCCAGAAATAACGTTCCCATCCCCCTCATCTTGCTCATCTATTTCCAAATCACCATCATCATCGACTCCATCAGCTCCAACATAAAGAACCTGAGGATCCTCAATAACAACATTACCAAAAGATAGACCATACCAATCATTCGCAACAGCAGTAGTTCCATCAGCACCAACTCCAATATAATTATTTTTAATTTTTATAGTAGGATACGGAGAAGTATTGGTATTACTGATCGAAACCCCTTCATAAGAATTACCACTAATAATATTTCTAAGATCAGAAATAGTTGTACCTCCAACATAATTGGATAAATGGTTATCTCCAACATTAAATACACCATGAACGCCGCCTATACCAATACCATAATTATTCCCAGCATCGACATTCCAATCCCCAGATCCATCATCAACAACTCCAATTTTATTTCCAACTAAAGTCAGCTCTCCAACAGCTGCTCCATCTATATAAATTCCAGAATTAACATTATTAGAAATGATATTCCCAGACACATTCCCAGCCTGATCCATCCCTATATAATAATCAACCGTACTCCATGGATAAGACTGTAACATTATTCCATTTCCTCTATATGCAGTGTCACCTGGATTCGTATTTGGGATAGCAGTAGTTCCATCTGAAGCCACACCGATATTATTGCCATAAATATAGAAACTCCCATAAGTATAAGGACAATATCCGCTACACCAAGAAGATGCACCAGTATTGGTTACATTAATACCATTCCCGGCATTTCCGGAGATAGTATTGTCACCAATCTTAACTGTTCCAAAATCTGTAGAAACAGGCAAAGCTACAGAGTCTCCGGCAACAAATTTAATTCCGCCACCAACTGACCCTGTATCGCCATTAGGGTCGGCTGGCAAAACTCCGCCTAAACTCGTCCCTATATCATTATTTATAATAGTTGTATTGGTAGGAGCAACCCCACTACTAGTCTCAACTTCCACCTTGATTCCGTAATCATCATATCCACTAATAAGATTTCCATCGATCGTGGTATTAGTTCCCTGAACCAAAACACCGACAGACCCACCGGAATTCATTACATTGTTCGTAATCTGAGTTCCATCCGCGGCTGGCTTAACTCTAATAGCAGCTTTCCCCTCAGTAGTAGACATATTCTGGAAATGCAAACCGTTTATAGTTACGTTATCTCCATAAACATACATTCCCTCATAAGATCCATTTCCATTAAGAATGACAGTATGTCCGCCGGTTGCACCATCAATTGTTAAATTATTGTCACTCACATCATGATATTGACCATAAGCACCGTCCTTGGTGATAGTAAGATCCTGAGAGAAATTTATAATATCTCCATCATTTGCACCCTGCAATGCGGTATACAGCGTACAAGAAGCACCGGGACACGAACCGATACCATCAGTGCTACTTTCAACTACAATCGTAGAAGCAAAAGAGGCATTCAAGAAGAACGGAAATATAACAACAGAGGCAATTACTCGTTTCAGTATATTCTCACCAAATATCGATTTTAAAAAGATTTTCATGTTTTTTTGTTTTTTGTTATCTGTGAATTATATCAAAAAAAGGCTCAAAAAAAAAGCCTTAATGAGGCCAAATTCACCACTTCTCAAAAATCCACAGCTAAAACATATGTTTTTTCCCCTGCGCATCCCTATGATACACCCCAAATTCCGGAAGTTTTTTGAGATAATTCCAGTTCATTACAGTCCCCTTTTTGCAAATACACTCGCCAGTATCATCAACGGCACACTGCCCACATACTCCAAATCCACATTTCATATACTTTTCAACAGCCATTTGACAGTCCACTCCGTGTTTTTCAGAAATCTCACCTACTCTTTTTTCCATTCTCTCAGGCCCACAAGCGAAAACATGCTTAATTTTATTCGCCGTGAGTATCTCCTCAAGAATCTGAGTATTATATCCCTTCACTCCCATAGATCCATCATCAGTAGAAACATGCAAATTTACGTCTCTTAAACCAAGAATTTTATGGGTAAACAAAAGTAGATCCTTCGTTCTAGCACCAATAATAAATTCCACCTTACATCCTTGATTTAAGGCCTCATTCGCCACAAAAAACATCGGACCAACTCCATATCCGCCAGCCACAAGTGCCAAATGCTCACCTTTTTTAAATTCATAATGTTTTCCAAAAGGCCCACGGACTCCAACCTTATCCCCCACTTTAAGCTTAAAAAGCTCCTCGGTCGCTGGTCCAACTTTACAAACAGTCACCCAAAATTCCTCACCATTATCGTAAGAAATAGAAAAAGGCTTTTCATCGACTCCCGGGATCCACATCATCACAAACTGTCCCGGTTTGCTACCAAGTTTGTGCTCAAAAACATACGTATTAGTCGCATCATTTTCTTTAATGATTTTCTTAATAGTTAGCGCAACCGGTTTTGTATCAAAATTTTTCATACAGAGGCATTCTACATTTCACAAATAAATTCCACAAACGATTTCACCTTTACGCAGCCTGAAGCTTTCGTACACGTTTCGTACATTCATCCCCAATTATCTGCCTATAAAACGTAATTCTGTTCATAGCTCTTCCTCCAGTCATATCAGAAATTACAGGAACACCTGTCAACCTCCTGACACCTCGAAAGAATTTTGCAAAAGGTCTAGTAAAAATTTGATTAACAATATCAGAAGTCATGGCTAAAACCTTATACCCACCAGTATAAAGATATTCCCAACACATTTCGTATTGCTCATAAATGTCACCAAACTGCTGATCCAGCTGAACCAATTCTTCATCGCTCAGTTCCGCTATCAACCAGGAAAAAGCTGCATTTGTTTGTGCAACATCCCCAAAAGCTTGCATTGGAGTATCGAAATCATGAACATCTTCCATGAAAAATTCAACAAGCGCAGAAACAAACGAATCTCCATCTTCATTCATAACCATATCAGATCTTTTGCGAAATATTCCACGAATCGCCTCAACTGCAAATCCACTTTTTGCCAAATTAGCCGCTTCCACATAACAAGTCTTATGACAAATTCCATCACAATCTTTTGCGGGCTCAAATTGACCAAACTCCTCTCTCCCTTGATTTAAAGCAGCCATGACTCCTCCAGCCTGTAACAAATTTACAACCTTCGGCTCTGATACATTCGGACAAGGCACAGATATATCACCATTTTGACGCACAGCCGGAATCGCATTGGGCGTACAATCGAAATGTTCAAAATTCATAATAGTTTTCAAATACGCAGAACTTCCAGACATAACATCCATATTTCTGCCTCGCAAAAAATTAATCAAAAATACCCAAGACAAACTATCCGCAAGTCTCGGATCAGGCTTATTGTCAGACATAATTGCAGGTGCAATATTTAATTTCACACCAAGTTCTCTACACAAATTCACAATATCATAAACTCCACTAATATCACCTTCTTCGCCAGTAACCACTTTATTTATAATCATCGTAGTCTTTTCCGGATCAAGTTCTTGCGCATATCGTCTAACATTATCAAGAACCCGCTGTCCGATTTTAACCTGTTGATCCGCGGAAAGGTTAGGATATAAACTAGCCCCAAGTTTCAAAGGATCAGTTGAAAAAAGGCTTACTACAAGCATATTTGCACGTTCCAAAATTTCCGGCCTATATACAACTGCATTTGTATTGATAGCAATCGTATCAAATTCCAAATCCTCACACGCTTGCAAAAGCTCTGCTAAACGAGGATGAATCGAAGGCTCTCCACCCATTAAATAGATATTAGAAACATCTTGTCTAATAGCTCTCAAAATTTCCAACTGAGTTTCTAAATCAGTTTGATCACTTCTGTCCTTTCCTAGGACATGATCTTTCTGACTACAAAATTCACATTGTGCATTACATGTATCATTTATATAAAAAGCGACAGCCAATGGTTTTTTGAATTTTTCAGGCAACAGCAAATTCTGCAAAACCCTTAGAACCGTTTCCTTAGATGGTAACCTTCTACCTAGTGCTTCCACGACAAACTATTAATCAATAAAGAGGAAGCCATTCTACCTTAAAAATAACCAATTTTTAAAGCCAAAGTATAGAAATCTACCTATTTTACACACCCAATGATTTCCTCTAAGTTTTTTACCCCGTTCTTATCGCACCAATCAGCCATTTCTTTTACAACCTTTTTGAATCCAGAAACTTCACGGTAATACACCATCGTCCCCATTCCAACAAGTCTTGCTCCAGCCATCATAATCTCTATCGCATCTTGTCCTGTCAAAATTCCACCAGTTCCAATGATTGGAAGACGAGTAGCCTTATAAACATCATATACACATTTCACTGCAATTGGCTTTATCGCAGGACCGGAAACTCCACCAACTCTATTCGACAAAATTGGCATACGTAAGTCAATATCAATAGCCATTCCAGGGCCTACAGTATTTATCGCCGTAAATCCATCAGCACCCTCGGCCGCACAAGATTTTGCAATTTCACCAATATTAGAAACGTTAGGAGAAAGTTTTATAACCACAGGTCTTTTTGTCATAGCACGCACAGCTTTTGTAACCTTAGCAGCATCCACCACGCTGCACGCAAATGGCTTCCCAAACTCATCTTCTACATTCGGGCAAGAAATATTCACCTCAATAATATCTGGATTAAGTTTATCAATTTTTTCTGCTAATTTTCCAAAATCTTCTAACTTATACGCAACGATATTCGCAATAATAGGTGCAGGTTGTTTCTTCATATATTCAGGAAAAGTCTCCGCCTCTGCTTTCTCGAAACCGGCATCACTAAGCCCCACAGCATTCATAAAATAATGCTCTGTGCCAAACATCACAGGATTTTTATGCCCTTTATGCTCTTCTAGCCAAATAGATTTTGTAGTAACTCCTCCAGCGCCATTTTTTACAACATTTCGTAAACTCGCAGCAGTTACACCAAGAACACCAGAAGCCAAGACAGTAGGATTCCTAAATTTTACTCCGCAGAAATTTACTTCTAGATTTGCCATAAACCCATTTAATCTCTTGCGAAAATAGTAGCAATAAAAGGATCTTAGAACAAGACCTCCTTCCCCACAGGTTCCCCAACAATCTTCCCGTCCTTATAAACCAATTCCCCTCCTATAAAAGTCATTACAGGCCAACCTTTGAAGCTCATGCCATCATAGAGCGACCACTTACATTTCGTAAACAATTTTTTATTCTCAACTTTCTTTTCCAAATCCAAATCCACAACCGTTATATCCGCGTCATACCACTTTTCTAACTTTCCTTTTGATTTTAAACCAAATATTTTTGCAGGATTTTCACACATCAATTTCACAACTTCAGATATATCCATTGCTTTGTCATTTACAGCATTTAGCATTACAGCAAGAGACGTTTCCACTCCCGGAACCCCACTCGGAGCTTTCTCGTATGACAGAGATTTTTCCTCTACTGTATGCGGTGCATGGTCAGTCGCGATCATGTCAATTTCACCGGATTTTATTCCTTTCCATAGAGCAAAAACATCCTCCTTGTCTCGAATCGGAGGATTAACTTTCAAGAAATTTCCAAATTTTTCATAGTCTTCACGATTGAAAGTAAGATGATGTGGAGTAACCTCACAAGTAACTCCAAACTCCCTATATTGAGCAATAACCTTAAGTCCTTCTTCACTACTTACGTGTGCAATATGCACTCTTTTCCCATATTTTTTTGCCATTTCGCAGACATAAGTAATAGCCTTAACTTCTGCATGCACAGGCCTAATTTTCGAATGCACGCTTGCAGGAATTTCCACCCCCTCAACTCCAACCAAAGTTCTTCCAAGATTCTCATCGATAGTACTTTGATCTTCCGCATGAACAACTATCAATTTATCCGTAACCTCAAAAAGTTTTTTTAAATTTTCATAATTCACATGCCCACTGGCAGTAGAACTTCCGGTATAAACTTTTATTCCAGAAATATTTTTTGCTCTTTCTATTTCTTCAAAATTTTCGCCATCAAATCCTATATACAAGCCATAATTAACATACGTCTTGCCATTAATCAAAGATCTTTTTGCCTTGAGAGTTTTTGAATTAATAGTCGGCGGAACATTATTTGGCATATCCAAAACAGTAGTAATTCCTCCAGCAATAGCAGCCGCCGATCCAGTAGTAAAATCTTCTTTTTGTTCATGACCTGGTGTTCGAAAATGCACATGTACATCAATAATTCCAGGTAACACATACTTGCCTTTCAAGTCTATTTCCTTAAAATCCGCTTCCTTCATCATTTCAAGGACTTCGGGAATAATTACATCACTTTTTATGATCTCGATAATCTTTCCATTTTCAATCATCAAATCGAGATTTTGAACTCCTTCTGAAGAAACTACCTGCCCATTTTTTAATAATATTTTTGGCATAGCGCGAGGATTCTATCACATTCACACTTCCAGTCCAAGTACAGAACACATGAGCGCCATCCTGATAGCAACTCCATTCCCAACTTGTTCAAAATATTTTGCTCTCGAATCGTCATCAAGTTCAGGAGAAATCTCATCAACTCTTGGAAGAGGATGGATAATAATAGAGTCTTTTTTCGCCATTTTCATAAGCGTTTTATCCAAAACATACACTCCTTTGTATTTTTCATATTCTCTTTCACTGTCAAACCTTTCTTTTTGAATTCTAGTCATCGAAATAACATTCATATCAGCAATAACCTCTCCCAAATCTTCCGTTTCTTTTATTTCGAATCCATCATCACGTAATTTATTAAAAATATCACGTGGCATTTTCAAGGCATCAGGAGCCACAAAAATAAATTTCACATCAAAATTTCTCAACAAATCAACTTGAGAATGAGGAACCCTTCCATATTTCAAATCACCAATAATACCAATAGTTAATCCATCCAGTTTCTTATACTTTTTCCAAATAGTATAAACATCCAACAAAGCTTGTGTAGGATGCTCACTGCTTCCATCTCCAGCGTTTATTACAGGTACATCACTTTTACTCGCGAGTTTAAACACACTTCCTGATTCAGGATGTCTCATCGCAATCACATCAGCCATCTGTGAAACAACTTTTCCAGTATCCTCAAGACTCTCCATTTTTACAGCGGAAGAAGTTTTCAGCATGTCAGAATTACTTATCACTCTGCCTCCAAGCCTATTCATAGCGGTTTCAAAACTAAATCTAGTCCGAGTAGAAGGTTCGAAAAACAACGTGGCCAAAATTTTACCTTCAGCAATTTTACATGGCTTATCTTTAGACAAGATTTCCTCCATAATTTGCGTATTTCTAAACAATTCGATCAAAGAATTTTTGTCGAATTGTTTTGTGCTAAGAATATTTTCCTTATAAAACTTCATATTTTGTTGGTTAACACTCTAATTCTAATTCAGTTTCCAAATTTATCCAGCCAATCTATAATGGAAAAAGAAAAATTCTAACAATTAGCACATGAAAAAAACTCTAATTTTGGCCTTTTCTCTATTATTTTTAATTTCATGCACCCCAAAAGAAGATGAAATTCGATATGACTTCAAAGATCCAAAAAATGAGCTTCCAAACACAAACATAGACCTAACCATAAAACAGATTCTTTTTGACGGAGAAACTCTATCATTTGATCTATACATAGATCGTCCGGACCTAAATTTAAAAGAAGTAGATTTCGATAAAGAAACTGAAATGGTTCTAACAGTCGATTTACCTCTAGAAATACAGCCAAGACTGATGTACGCAATAGAACCAACTGAGAAAGAATTCAACATGGGCCCAATGTGTGACAGACCAAGATTCCCTCATAGATGCGAAATTAGGAAAGACGCCGACAAACCATTTCCAACTCAATACAAAATAACAATAGTATTTGAAGACGAAACATACGCGGAAAAAATCATAGACATTCCGATTCCTGAAAAATTACCAACACCTGAAATATTATCTCCAACAAGTACACCTGCCCAAAATTCGAAATTTGAAATGAATTTCAAAGATATTGGTGCAGACACATACGAAATAGCTATGCGCCTATGTGAACCTTACGGAAATGATGGAATAAATCCATGTCTAAATGGAACAGAACACTCAATAGAAAGAGTCGATGGAAAATTAAAATTCTACAACGATACGTCTACATCAAAGCCAATGCTTAAAGAAAAAGACGGAATTGTAATATTCACTTCATATTACCCGATAACTTTTTCTGAAAGCGTAGCATACTCTGTAATTGCACATAAAACAGGGCTTACAGAAAACAATATTCCGACATATCTCACATCATCCAGCTCGGTAAGTTTTCCGAAATAAAGCTTAGCTTGCTTTTCACTATTCCCACCTCTACAATACGGCCAACAAATTCACCATGCAAACAGCCACGCTTCTCCTAAAAAACGGCATGCGATTCGAAGGCGAATCGTTCGGAGCAGAGATTCCATCTGCAGGAGAGGTTGTTTTTAATACTTCCATGGTAGGATATCCCGAGAGTTTAACTGACCCTTCGTACGAAGGTGAAATTTTAGTTTTAACATATCCACTAGTAGGAAATTATGGAGTTGGCGGAGGATGTAAAGATGGCGACAATATTCCAAAAAGATTCGAGAGTAATTCCCTTCATATAAAAGGCTTAATCGTAAGTGAATATTCAGAAAATTTCAGCCACTGGGATGCAAAAAAATCCTTGGGAGATTGGCTTAAGGAAAACAAAATTCCAGCCATCACAGGAATAGATACACGCGCTTTAACCCAAGAACTTCGCACGCACGGGACAATCCTTGGGAAAATAATTATTGGCAAAAAAGAATGTGATTTTTTTGACCCAAATATAAACAATTTAGTCGATAAAGTTTCAATAAAAAAACCAATTACTTATAAAAAAGGAAAAAAGACAATTATATGTATAGATTGCGGAATGAAAAACAATATCTTAAGAAATTTCCTAGACAGAGATATAACGGTTATAAGAGTTCCTTGGGATTATGATTTCATTGAAAAAGAGCTTAAATTCGATGGAATTTTCATATCAAACGGACCCGGAGATCCTGCAATTCTTCACCCTCTCCATAAAATAATTCAAAAAGCCTTCAAAGTAAAAAAACCAATTTTCGGAATATGTTTAGGAATACAAGTCATAGCGATAGCTTCAGGAGCAAAAACATATAAATTAAAATTCGGACATCGTTCTCAAAATCAACCTTGCTTAGACGTAGAGACCGAAAAATGCTATATCACAAGCCAAAATCACGGCTTCGCAGTAGACGCAAAAACTCTAAAAAAAGACTGGAAAGTTTGGCTTTTAAATACAAACGACAACACCGTAGAGGGCATTCGTCACAAAACTCTTCCATTCTTCGCATGCCAATTTCATCCGGAAGCATATCCAGGTCCAACAGACACGATGCACTTCTTTGACGAATTTGTAGATCTACTCTAGAGCCTAAACTATGATAAAACTTTAGAAAAGTTTTCATGGATATAAAAAAACCCCACCGGAGCGGGGAGAAAATCCAATCAGCTATTTGTTTTTGTTGCTGTGAATTTTTTTATTTTTGTTTTGATCCTAACCAAGATTTTGGTGTTTATTTCAGTCGCACCACCGACCGCCTGGACTCCCCAATCGCAAAGTATATGTTAAGGGACTTGGATAAGGGCAGGACCGCATCACGCACGGGCGTGATATCTCCGATTCAGGTAAGATATGTATAGTATCTTAAAGGAATCATCACCTCAGTAAGGACAGAGGGAGAGATAAACATAATTCTTTTTATTTTTGTTTGAATTGTTATCCCCCTCTCTGTCCTAACTCGTAGGACAGTTATCTTTTGTTTTTGTTTTAATTTTTTAAGGAACTTTTTTGTTTTTGATTTTTTGTAAATCACGCCATTGTAGCAGGCCATTAAAAATTGTCAAAATACTAATCTAGACAGAACCTAATAAACGTTACGGAATAACTTTTTTATACGGCACGTTTTGGCATAAACAAGCCATTCGGCAAAAACTATTTAAAATACCAATTTTAGAATAATTTATTTTGCACCCTGGGTCTTGTGGACATTTCTTTCATTTATCTCTACATTAATTTCATGTTCGTATCATTAGATTTAGAAACAACCGGAATTGACCCAATAAAAGATAAGATAATTGAATTTGGAGCGATAAAATTCGACCTAGAAGGTAGACATGAAGAACTTTCTTTCTTAATAAACCCTGGAGTTACTCTGCCGCAGATCATTACACACATCACTCACATAAAGGATGAGGATCTTAAAGGTAAGCCTTTCATTACAGAGAAAATGACAGACATAGAAAACTTCATAGGAGATCTTCCTATTATAGGTCACAACATTCAATTCGACATGGGTTTTCTGCAAAACATCGGACTAAATTTAACAAATCCAACCTACGACACCTTTGAACTAGCAAACATTCTTCTACCAAATCTTCCTTCATATAGTCTAGAAATCTTAAGTAATGTTATTAGCTTAGAACATAAAGAAAAGCACAGAGCACTAGACGACGCCATCGCAGCAATGGATTTATTCACAAAGTTAGCAAAAAAATTCCAAGAACTTCCAGAAGACGTATTTGAAGAAATAAAAGAAGTATTAAAAAGATCTTCATGGCCGTTAAAAGAATTCCTTCTTCCATTATCACACACAAAATCAGAAACACCTTTAAGACCAGTCCAGAAGCCATCAATCAAGAAACCACATCATGCAAAAATCGATCTATCCACTATCATTTCATCAGAAACATCTTCACTAATCGAATTAATTCCACCATACAGAGATTTAATAATAAATCTTTCAAAAGAAGCAAAACCGAATTCATTCATATCAATCCCTCACGACTTATTTTTAGAATTATCACAAGAAATTTCAGATAACCTAGCAAAACTAGATTCAACAGAAAAATACATTTCACTCTCGCGTCTAAAAGAATTCTCAAAAAAAGAATCATTCGAAAACCACGAAGTAACGACCCTGATGAAATATCTTATCTGGAGCAAACAAACGGAGACCGGACTACTTAAAGAAGTCTCATTATTCAACAAGGAAAAACAAGTAACACGAAAAATAAACTGCGACAAAGATCTAATAGATCCAAGCACCGAACCATTTATAAAAAAAGCTTTAGAAAAACACGCAAATTCTCCATCTATTTGTTCCCACGACTACATAATAGAAAATCGCTCACACTTAGAGCATTTAATAATCGTAGATTTTGACGCATTTTCTAGAGACATATTCTTTCAAGTTTCAAACTATCTAAAATTAGATATCTGCTTAGACCCACTAAATTCGTTGAAAGAATTACTTAAAGAAAACTCAGTCATCGACTCCCTGATTAGCAAAACGACGATTCTGTTTGGCTTAATTGGAATGCTATATGGGAGGCATCGAGAAGAAAATTCATATTTCCAAAGCCTTCTTATTTCAGATTATTTATTCGACAAAAAAGAATGGGCGGACGTAGGATCAGCATTAAACAATTTGATAGAAATATCTAAAGAATTGGGAGACATAAACAATGAGAACACTATTGGTTATCTCAAAAAATGGAAAAAAATCCTTACAGAATTAAAAGAGATATTCCACAATCCGGATCTTGAAAATCATTTAGTAGAAATCACTCAAGGACCAAATACAGACGTAAATATAAGGAGATCCCCTATGTCGATTTCATCGCATCTGAAAGAGATTTTGGACAATTGCAAATTTTACAAAATCATAGATGAATGTTTAGATATAAATGACAACGCAGAGTTCACAAAAACAGTCTTTGAACTAGATAAAAATCTAGAATTAATAAAGATCGAACAGGAAAAAGCACAACCGGAAATAATAATAAAACATGACAATGAATTTGAAATAGACTACATTGTAAATTTCTTAAAAGAGCACAAAGAACCATCTATCGCCCTATTCACATCCAGACAACAATTAGAGATTTTTACGCTTAAATTGAGCAAAATCTTGGCCAGTGAAAATATAAACGTAATATCACAACTAACGGGATCTCCTCACAAAATCGCAGAAAAATTCAAGATAGATCCAGAACACTCACTTGTAATGATAACTATAAATACTTGGCTAAATTTCCCCTATCCTGAACTTGTAAAAAATTTATTTATTCAAAAAATCCCATTCGAAGCTCCGAGTAATCCATATTTCATCGCCCTAAGCCGTAATTTTCAAAACAATTTCATAGATTTCGGGATTCCTCATTCACAAATGACAATCAAAAAAATACTAAATCGCCTCACCCACAAAGATTCAAAAGCAATTTTCTTGGATCCTCGGCTTTACGAAAAAGACTATTGCAAGCCAATCCTGGACAGCCTACAACAATAGTAGTCATCATGAATTTATTTGTACCCGAGGTCAGGATCTATTTAATCAACTTCTCCCACCACCACTCATTTTTCTTATACCACTCTATGGTCTCGGAAAGAGCATCTTTGAAAGTATATTTTGGCTTCCAGCCAAGTTCTTTTTGAAGTTTTGAACAATCTATAGAATACCTCCTGTCATGCCCAAGTCTATCCTTTACATGCTCAACCATTTCTTCGCCCTTTCCTAACGCCTCAAGAATCATATAAGTTAGCTCAATATTTTTTAATTCTTCTCCGGAACCGATATTATAAACCTCTCCATCTTTGCCTTTATGTAGAATTGTATCAATTGCAGAACAATGATCTTCTGTAAAAATCCATTCACGAATATTTCCACCATCGCCGTAGAGCGGAACTTTTTTGCCTCTCATGAGATTTGTAACAAATAGTGGGATAACCTTCTCCGGATATTGATTAGGCCCGTAAACGTTACAAGAATGCGTCACAATTACCGGTAAACCATAAGTCACATTGTATGCTCTGCACAAATGGTCCGCACCAGCTTTCGAAGCACTGTAAGGACTATTTGGCATAAAAGGTGTCGTTTCCTTAAAAGAACCATCTTCCGTACTTCCAAAAACCTCATCAGTACTGATTTGGATGTATTTCTTGATTTTGTACCATTTTGAAGCTTCAAGAAGAGTGTATGTTCCCACAACATCAGTAACTATGAAATCGCGCGGACTCTCGATAGATCTATCCACATGTGTCTCTGCTGCATAATTTATCACCACATCAATCCCCTTTTTAAAAACTTCATCTACAATTTTCTCATCAGCTATATCGCCTTGTACGAAAGTATATCTAGGATTGTCTGCAACATCTCGAAGGTTATCGAGATTTCCAGCATACGTGAGCTTATCAAGATTCACCACCTCGTACTCAGGATATTTCTTGAGAATGTAGTGAATAAAGTTAGAACCTATAAATCCGGCACCACCGGTAACTAAAATTTTCATAATTAAAGATTCTTAGTTAATCTCTCCAAATCCTTCTCAACCATTATCTTGACCAGTTCTTGAAATTTCACCTTTGGTTTCCATCCTAAAACGTCTCTGGCTTTATCACTCCCTCCCTGTAGCACATGCAATTCAGAAGGTCTCATATATCTCTCATCAGCAACAACATATTTCTCCCAATCTTCTATTCCAACAGCTTTAAATGCCTCCTTACAAAAATCTCTAACAGAATGTGTTTCTCCAGTTGAAATCACATAATTATCAGCTTTATCTTGCTGCATCATTAGCCACATAGCCTCCACATAATCCCCAGCAAATCCCCAATCCCTCTTTGCATCTAAATTTCCTAAACTTAGCCTATCTGCCAATCCCAATTTTATTCTAGCAACTCCGTCACTTATTTTTCTGGTAACAAATTCTATTCCTCTCAAAGGAGACTCATGATTAAACAAAATCCCACAACAAGTAAACATCCCATAGCTATCTTTGTAATTTACAGTAATCCAATGAGCAAAAAGCTTTGAAATTGCATAAGGACTAGTAGGATGCAACGGAGTATCTTCATCTTTAACTTCATGCCCCTTACTATTCCCATACATTTCAGAACTAGAGGCCTGATAAAATTTTGCATTTGGAGCAAAATCCTTAACAGCATTTAATATACGAATAACCCCAACAGCATCTATTTCTGCAGTAAGCACAGGTTGTTTCCAAGAAGTAGCCACAAAACTTTGAGCAGCAAGATTATAGACTTCGTCCGGCCGAGAAATCTTAATGGCATTATTTAAAGATTCTTGATCCATCAGATCTCCGTCAATATATTCAATTTTATCTTTAATCCCAAATTCCTCCAGTCGCCAAAAATTTGGAGTAGAAAGCCTCCTTACAAGCCCGTAAACCTTATACCCCTTATCCAACAGCAACTTAGCCAAATAAGCTCCATCTTGCCCTGTAATTCCAGTAATTAATGCATTTTTCATATACTAAATTTTAAGCCGCCAGTAGTTTAGTAAATCTTGAATAGTCCTGTCTATAGAATAATTAGGTTTCCAGCCGGTATCTTGCATAATTTTACTCGTATCTGCCACAAGTTCAGCTATCTCAATCGGCCTCATTTTAGAAGGATCTTGCCTAACCTCTATTTTAAGACCGGACAAATCAATAATTTTATTTAATAATTTCGCTAAATTGTATCCTTTCCCACTACCAACATTATAAACTTCACTTTTTCTACCATTCTGAAGTAATAAATAATAAGCATTAACTACATCTCTAACATCAGAGAAATCCCTAATAACATTTAGATCGCCAACAAAAATAACCGGATCTTTTATCCCTTTCTCTATTTCAACAACTTGCTTAACAAAATCAGGCAAAACAAATATTTCTGGCTGACCGGGACCAGTATGATTAAAACTCCTGGATAAAACTATAAATAAATCTTTAAACTCATTCACTAGTTTTTCTTGAGCTATTCTTGATATTGAATACGGAGAAGTCTCCTGGAGATCCTCATCTTCAGTTATAGGAATTTTTTTTGGTTTTCCATAAACATCAGCAGAACTTACAATCAAAATTTTCGAATTAGGACAAAATTTACTCACAGCTTCTAGCAAGTTTTTAGTCCCTCCCACATTTATATCCATCGTTAATTTAGGTTCATCAAAACTCTTTTTCACAGAACTAAAACCAGCCAAATGGTAAATTTCATCAGGAATAACCTCCTTAATAACACCATCCACAAAAGTAGAATCACAGATATCTCCACAAAAAACATTTTCTAGATTTTCAGGATTATTGCGATCCAAGCCAAAAACCTCATATCCATGAGATTCAAGCTCTTTTTTTAGATATGGCCCCACAAATCCTGTAGAACCTGTTATTAATGCTTTCATTAAATCTATTTATTCTTAGTCCTCCAATCAAACCCAATCCCCGGATCATCAAACTCCAACCTCTCTTCATCCGGTTTCTTTGGATTATATGATTCAGTTGTGTGATAAAAAAGAGTTACAGGTTTAGTTCCAAGTACCCTATATCCGTGTGCAACCCCAACCGGTATCAAAATTAATACAGGATTATCCTCTCCAGCATAGATAACTTGCGTTTCTTTATAAGTCTTTGATTTTTTACGCATATCGTAGAGCACCACTTGTGCCATTCCGCTAGCCACAAACCAGATATCATCCTGTTTTTTGTGATAATGAAAAGCCTTTATAACTCCAGGATAAGTGACAGTATAGGAAGTCTGGCCAAATTTCTTCAGCATTTTGTCATCATCGCGAAGAATCTCCATAAAAGATCCTCTATCATCACAATGTTTAACTAGTTTTTTTATAGCAACGCCTTGGATCATATGAAAAGGTTTAAATTTAGCGTCAGAAATATAACATAATACAAATTTGATTTAAACAAAAAAGGTAGTAAAATCATCAGCGGGCTAAAATTTAGACAAAATGAAAATTACAATTTTTGGGACAGGTTATGTAGGACTTGTAACTGGTACTTGCTTTGCCGAGCTGGGCAACGATGTTCTTTGCATAGATAAGGATAAATCTAAAATAGAAAAACTAAAAAAAGGAATACCTACAATATACGAATTAGGCCTGGAAGAGTTATTAAAAAGAAATATCAAAGAAAAACGTCTCAACTTTTCAACAGATGAAAAGGAAGGAATGAGTTTCGGAGAAATAATTTTTAGCGCAGTAGGAACTCCTCCGGATAAAGATGAAAAAGCAGACTTAACGTTCGTTAAACAAATTGCAAAGACTTTTGGAAAACACTTAAATAGTTACAAACTCCTAATAAACAAATCCACAGTCCCCGTAGGAACCGCCGATATATGCGAAAAGATAATTAAAGAAGAGCTAAAAAAAAGGAAGAAAAAACTTGCATTTGATGTAGTATCAAACCCAGAATTTCTGAGAGAAGGTACGGCAATAAAAGACACCTTTACTCCAGATAGAATAATCGTAGGAACAAACTCAAAAGAAGCAAAAAAAATAATGGAAAAACTATATAGCTCAATAGTTCGTACCGGGAAACCATTGATTATAACTGATGTAAAAAGCGCAGAGATTATAAAATATGCAGCAAATTCTTTTTTGGCTACAAAAATATCTTTCATTAATGAAATCGCGAATTTCTGTGAAAAAGCAGGTGGTAATATTCACGAAATAGCAAAAGGAATAGGACTAGACGACCGCATAGGTCCAAGATTTTTACACGCAGGAATAGGTTATGGTGGAAGCTGTCTTCCAAAAGATGTAAAAGCCCTAATTCAAAGCGGCAAAGAATACGGACATGAATTCAAAATTATAAAATCGGCCGAAGAAGTAAACAGCAGACAAATAGACTTACTGATTGAAAAATTAAAAAAACAGATACCAAATTTAAAAGGAAAAGTGATAGCTATTTGGGGATTAGCTTTCAAGCCAAAAACAGACGATATCAGAGAAGCTCCAGCATTAAAGATAATAGGCAAACTATTAAAAGAAGGTTCAAAAATAAGAGCATTTGACCCAGTAGCAATGCAAAATACAAAAAAGATATTTCCAAAAATATATTATGCAAAAAATTCATACGATACAGCGAAAAGAGCAGACGCCTTAATAATTGCAACAGAATGGGATGAATTTAGAAGTGTAGATATAGAGAAAGTAAAAAAAACGCTTAGGAAAGGAATAATAATAGATGGAAGAGGTATGTACAATCATAGCAATAATTAAGAAATGCTCTACAAATTCTTATACAAACTAGATTACGGACTACAAAAAATATTTTCATCTCTACTCTTCCAACTACCGATATTAAACATGATCAAAAAGCTTTTCTTTTGGGTCAGATTTAGCACAACCAACATTGATCCAGGCTATAATATATCTATAACTAACTTCGACAGAAAAAATAGCAACACAGGGATCAAATTTACAGGAAAATGTAAATTAGTTAGAAACGTACAAATAGACACCTGTGGAGGAATCATAGTAGGTAAAAATGTACTAATTTCAGATAATGTAGACATACAAACCCACAAGCACGAATTTGATAAGATTAGCTTATTCCAGAACAAAACAACAAACTCTTCATTAACAATAGGAGACGAAGTATGGATATGTAAAAACGTAATAATCACAGATTCAGTGAAAACAATTGGAACAGGTAGTATAATCGCAACAGGATCAGTATTAACAAAAAACACTGGAGAATATGAAATATGGGGGGGGGTACCAGCTAAATTTGTTAGAATTAGAGAAAAATAAAAGCGCAATATAAATCAGATAATAACAATTATGCAAAAACTAATAATTCAAATCCCTTGTTACAATGAAGAAAAAAATCTTCCAATAGTTTTAGAGACTATACCAAAAACAATAGAAGGAGTAGATATTATTGAAACACAGGTAATAGATGACGGTAGCACAGATCGCACAGCAGAAATAGCAAGAGAGCATCACGTCACTCACATCATATCCCATATTGGAAACAAAGGGCTCGGAAACGCTTTTAAATCCGGCATGAACAATGCATTGAAACAAGGCGCCACAATTCTAGTAAATACAGACGCAGATAATCAATACAAATCTTCAGACATTCCAAGATTAATAAAGCCAATCCTAGATAAACAGGCAGACATAGTAATAGGAAATAGAAATCCACATAAAATAAAGCATTTCTCACTAATAAAAAGATTGTTACAAAAACTAGGCAGTAAAACAGTACAATTTCTATGCGGAGTTGAAGTCCAAGATGCAGTAAGTGGATTTAGAGCATATTCCAGAGATGCGCTAATGAACATAAACACAACTTCAGACTACAGCTACACAATCGGAACGATCATTCAAGCAGCAAAGAAAAAAATTAAAATAGCTCATATAGACATAGAAACAAATCCACCAACAAGAAAAAGCAGATTGTATAGATCCACATTTCATCACATCAGAAAATCACTAGCAGTAATACTAAGCGTATACATAACATATGAGCCAATAAAAACATTTTTCTGGATAGGAAACATTTTCACACTGATAGGATTAATCCCATTGATAAACTTCATAATAAAATATTTTGAAGGAACTGGATCCGGACATATCCAATCATTAATTTTTGGATCCATGTTCATAATTATAGGAATACAAATGTACGGGCTTGGAATCATAGGTAATCTCCTAGCAAAACAAAGAAAATACACAGAAGAAATACTAAACAAACTTAAAAAATGAGCCAACTAACTGGCATTCTTTCTCCATTTCTAGAGAAACAAAGAACAAAAAATTTAAAGAAATATATTTTAAAAAACGCCATTGATATATTAGATATAGGCTGTGGAGAAACTAAATTACCAAAAATACTAAAAAATCAAATTAAATCTTATACAGGTTTTGATATTTTAGAAAGCGTCACAGAAAAAAACAAAGTAAATTATCCGAAACATTCCTTTTATACACAAGACATCCTAAAAACGGAGATAAAAGAATCAAAATTCGACTATATAATCATGTTAGCATTCATAGAGCACTTAGAATACAAAGATGTAGTAAATCTATTTAAAAAGTTGAAGCAATTGTTAAAACCAACTGGAGAGATAATTCTAACAACGCCACATAAAAAAGCTCAAAAAATACATGAATTAGGCGCAAAAATAAGATTATTTAGCAAAGAAGCAGCACACGAACACAAATGCTTCTTCGATAAAAAACTGCTAGACACATTGGCAAATGAATCAAATTTGAAAGTAAAACTATACGAAAAATTCCAATTAGGCCTAAATCAACTCTGCATCTATGAAAATACATAAAAGCACATTAATAGAATTCTCCAAATTTATAATGGGTGGAGGAGTAAATTTTGTATTAAATACAGTCCTCACTTATATATTAACGGAATTTCTAGGCATATATTATCTAGTGTCATTCATGATAGTTCAAACGATATTAGTAGTATACGGCTACTTTTATAACTTGTTGTTCACGTTCAAGATAAAAACTAAATCAAAGAAAAGATTTATGAAGTTTTTACTGTTTCTAGTAATATTCTATGCAGTAAACATAGGATTAGTTAAGATTTTCACAGATACAATAAAAATTCCATATATAATATCGATAGTAATCACGATTTTTGCAACAACTGCATTAAGATTTTTCACTTATAAAAAATTTGTATTCAAATAAAAAACACAACTACTTGAACCTAAGGCAATACGTTATTTATGTGATTTTATGCGTAATATCATTTTCATTAATAATGATAACAAACGGGTTAATCCCCGGGCTATACCTAAACGATTTATCGGGAGGATTCCTGACAAACGCATATGCTGAATGTATTAAAATCCAGGGGATTTTTAGCGAGTTATATTGCAAATCCTTTTGTCTAAATACAGGAGCTCCATTTCTAGTAGGAGCTCCACACATATACATAACAGCAATAATTAGCAAAATAACTAGCATAGAGATAATACACGCAAATATATTAACAAGCATATTGTTTCTATCTGCAGGTTATTTTCTAACAATAATATTCCTAAATAAATTAGGAATCGACAAGGTCACAAGCATATTTATATCAACATTATGGTTGATAAACCCAATTATATGGGGACATAGTGGAATCCCCTATCTACTAGAATCGGCAGCATTGCTTCCAGCACATATTTTCATAGATTATTTGTTTTTTACAAAGATCGAATCATCAACAGCAAAGAACACCGGGACTAGATATTATATTTACATAGCACTTTCGAAAATTATTTCGATATTTATGTTCGGATATATATTCATAATATATAATCTAGCGGGAGGATTACTGCTAATAGCTTTCATACTAAAAACAAGGAAAAATAAAAGAACAATAATAAAAGGATTGCTGTCGTTTTTAACAGCTAATCTAATAGCATACTTACTATACAAATCGTACATAGGATACTCTTCTATCTTCACGAGTAATCCGCTAGAGATATTTAGAGCGATGGGAACAGATTTTATAACTTTATTCTTACCAGCAAATACTTTCTGGCTCACTGATACTCTAAACACAGGAATAAACTATTCAGAACTAAAATTATTCGGAGATGGGACAAACACAAACTTTAACTATTTAGGATATTCAATACTCATTCTTTTCGTTCTATCCCTCAAAATAATAAAACAAAAAGGACTATACGTTAAAACAATTATAGCTTCTGGAATAATAGCCCTGATATTATCATTCGGTCCTGCACTAAAGTTTAATGAACAATTTGATAAGGGAGCTGGTGACTCAGAAATGCAATCAAAAATTAACTATTCAATGACAACGCTAAAATCCAGCATAAATTTACACACAGACTTTTTATATAAATATATTCCAGGAATAAAAGACATGAGAGCAACATACAGATGGATTATACTATTCAAGCTCATATTACTAATCGGAGCAGCCATATCACTAACTTCATTAAAGGAAAAAAAGAAAAAAATCCTGTACTACGCCTGCATATTACTCATAACAGCAGAATTATTCCCAAACATAGAAAAATTAAATGGGATAAGAATATTAAACTTAAAATCATACAAATTATTCCAAGAACAAATAACAGCACCTCTAAAAAACTTATTATCACCAAAAGAAAAAATAATTTTCTTGCCAAGAGCTAATGACTATTTAGCAAATTTCATAGCCACAGAAACAAACACTCAAACATATAACTGCGGCGGAGATAAAAATATTGAAATCTCATATACAACGATGCCAAGCACAATAAAATATTTAAATTGGGATAAAAATACAGAAACAAACTATCTAATATATTTAACCCTCAAAAATAGACTAGCAAATAGCATCATTATCCCAAAATTTGACTTAAGATGGGATTCATACAGATGGCCACCAAAAGACAAACAAACAACATCAGAATATTATGAGGAAACACCAAAGAACTATCCATTGACAATAAAAGACTATAAGTTTTTTAAAATAATAAAATTAGACTCATCTATAAAGTCTACAGATATAACATACACAATAGGCTCAAATATTGAATTTAACGCAAATGGAACCGGAATTCTTTTTTCACAAAAAGGTTTATGTTTACCAAAAAAAATATGGACATGGACGAATAGTAAAACTGTAAATATCCTTCTTCCTCTCAAAGAACAACCGAAATCTGACTTAATTCTATCTTCAACATTCTTCCCATTCACTATTCCTGGAAAACTAGACAATCAAATAGTTGATGTTTACATAAATAATAATAAGATAGGCCAGTGGATCGCTTCAAAAGAAGATACATATAAATTATTGATCCCTAAGCAACACATTTCTTCTTCCATAATAGATCTCACTTTCAAATTACCAAATGCAATAAGCCCAAAAACACTTGGAATCAATGAAGACACTCGCATTTTAGGCATTGGATTAAAAACTCTATCTATTTCTGAATCTATTCAGTAACCAATTATGGGTTACACGCATAAAAATCAACCCGCTCATATTCCCATGTATCAGGCCATGTCGCTATAATATAATCTTTCTCTCCAGCATCTGAAGTGTAGAAATGAGAACCATAAACTCCACTCCAAAACCTATACACTGGAACAGCATTTTCAGCCTCCGGATTACACGCATAAAAATCAACCCGCTCATATTCCCAAATATCAGGCCACGTAGCTATAACATAATCCTTTTCTCCAGCATCTGAAGTATAGAAATGAGAGTTATAAACACCGCTCCAAAATCTATAAATAGGAACAACCCCCTCAACATCATCAGAATCATAGGCATAAAAGTCTGCACGTTCATATTCCCAAACATCAGGCCATGTCGCTATAACCATATCTTTCTCTCCTTCATTTGAAGTATAAAAATGAGACACAGAGCCCTTATTCATAAATCTATAAACAGCAACAGGAGTTTGTTCTGCTTGTAATAATGCTTGGTTAGCATTAATCCTTTTTCCCGTAATTGTTTTTCCATTCAATGAAGGAAGAGAGTCTCCTGATGTCAGAATGATGTCTTTTACTTGTGCAGACAGCAAATTTGGTTTGTATCCTAATATTAAAGCGGCAAGGCCAGCTACGTGAGGTGCAGCCATAGAAGTACCATTCATGTATTGATAAAACTCATGGGATGATGAAGAATCTATAACTTTAATATCATCAATATAACAACCACTATACGGACCTCCAATATTTGATTCATCAGTAACCCAATTAAATCTAAATCGAAAATCGCTAACTGAAAAATTTGATAAAGAGATTTTTTCTGAAAATGCGCCTGAACCAGAATAAGTTTCTCGAGCAACCCAAGACGATCCATCCCAAAGATACAATATAACACCGTCATATCCGGATTCAGAATCACAAGCAATATCAAAATTCAAATAAGAATAAGGCCTATTATTTAGATTTATGGCTGATGAGTCTATATTAGACGATATATTATTTTGATAATCTCCAAGGTTTAAATAGTCCCCAAAAATAACTTTATTCGAACCATCAGACAAGGTTCCCCATGTATTACCAAGAGATTGGGTAAATTTGGTTCCGATTTCCGGAGGAGAAAGTCCCTCAAAATCTTCATCGAAAACCCGATATCCCTCAGTACTATAAATATTCACTCCGGGAGCCCCAACATCGACAGAATCAACCCCGTAGTCAGAAAACGAAGCTAAATTATCATCCTGATCTGTTGCGGCAACAACAACTATATTATCCAACCCAGGCCCCACACTAGAACCCACACTAAAACCAGCAGGGTACATCATATCATTGAGATCGCCAGAATCGTGATTTACAGCATCATTTCCAGCAGCAGCAATAAAAAGCCCATCAAATCCAGCTATTGAATCATATAAAGCCTGATCCAAAGCATAATGATCATAACCATCGGTATAATTATCACCCCAGCTTGCGTTAATAATATCAGCACCATTATATTCAGCAAATCCAATTCCATTCACTATTTCGGCAGTTGTGAGAGAGGACTTGATCACCATTATTTTTGCATTTGGAGCCACTCCTATAATTCCTTTACTATTATTTTTTACAGCAGCAATAGTTCCAGCAATATGAGTCCCGTGAGAACCACTTGTTGGTAATGGAGTTGTATCATCATCTTCATAATCATAACCATGGTTACAGTGTCCTAAAGCTCCACCATTCTCATCCACACAACTTGCACCATCCCACATGTTGGCAGACAAATCAGGATGATTGTAGGCAACACCATCATCAATAACTGCAACTATAACACCCCCAGTTGTTCCTTCGTTCACAGCCCAAGCCTCTGGAGCATCAATATCTGCATCATTGATACCGGAAACCTCATTAACGCTTTGGCCAGTATTATCCAGTCCCCAAAGATTATCTTTATAAGTATCATCAGTGCTAATCGATGTAGGGTAATATTGAAAATTTGGCTGAGCATATTCCACATTTGGATCTTTTTTTAATTCAGCGACTTTTTGTTCAACAGTTTTAGTATCTTTAATTCTTAAAACTGAAATATTACTTTTTCTTAAATCTTCCTTCTTCTCTAATGATTTTGTTTCAATAAAACTTAATGCTTTAGTTCTGCCAGCAGAAGTTCCTAGGTTTATTTTGGTGTTTTTATACTTCACTATGATTTCACCAGGAACATAGGACGATCGGTCAACAGTTGAAGCAAAGTCAGATTTAGTTCTTTCTGGAAGAGAAGTCTTTTGAATACTATTTTTTTGATTTAAATCAGCGATTGTTAGTATCTTTCTTGTCAAGCCCTCGCTATCGTTATTAGCAAGAGCAGCTAGGGACTGGGAACAAAACAGAAACACGACTACCAAAGAAATAATTATCTTTTTCAAACCGTACAATTATAAACTACTTGCCCTACTACCAACAGTACTATCATATTTTTAAAAAATCAATTCTTTATAACTAACAGCCTTAAATCCACATTTCCTAACCCTCGCTGTCAACAAAGATTCATTCAACATTGCACACACTTTATGCCTATAAAATTCCCACGTTTTATCACTAATTTTAAGCTTACTGTGCCATTCTTCAGTCAACCACTTAACAACCATTTTTTTATAGCTATCACTAACCAATGCATCTGGTTTAAAAAAGGGGACACCATCATAATATTTCGAATCAATAAATAATCCCATGTCACTGTAGTGCACCGAGACTACATTTCCTACAGTCTGCAATAAATTGCGAGACATAAAAAAACAATTAGTACATATCCAGTCACTAACATCAAATCCATTCACATCCATTTTAATTTCCTTCGTGTCCAATTGCCCAACCAATGATCCACACTCAACAATCTTTGAAACAATCTCATTTAATCTATGGTTTTGCAAAATACTCCACCCATAAGCCAAAAATGCATCATTTACAAATAAAACAACATCATATTCAACCTTCAATTGATTTAAAACCTGAACTCCTTTTTGCCAACCAGAAAATTCCCAATCAGAATTATCCCCACCTATCAAATATTCATTTTCAGAAATCTTATTAACATAGGAACCTTCACGTAAATTATCTATAACAAAATATGTCTTATCCGCATCTACCAAACTCAAATACTCCTTTACAGCCCCAAACGCCCCAGGATACTTTCCGTTGTCATACTGCAAAAATAATACAACTAAACGCAATTTCATTTACAAAATATTTTATTTTTTTAATATATATTTATAAACAATTTTCATGGTCTTCTTAACCCCTCCGCTTCTAAGACTTTTAAAAAAACTCTTGAATAAAAAAAGTATTTTTTTAAAATTAAATGATTCTTCTGCCACTACTTGTCTTTCCCAATACATTATATTTTGTTTAACGATATCAGAGAAAAGGCGCTTTAAGTAGAAATCGTCTTTAGCCTTGAATCCACAAGAATCACTCAAGGCTTTTTCATAAACATTATAAGTAGATTGAGCACACTTATCCCAAGTAAACTGAGTAACTCTCTTTTTACCTTTATCAACAAGAGAATTTCTAAGTATTGGATTACTAACCACATCAACAACAGCTTTTGCAATATTATGATAATTTTTAGCATCAACAAGATATGCAGCATCTCCAGCCACTTCAGGCAAGGAAGTTGCATTCGAACAAATTAATGGAGTTTCACAAGCAAAAGATTCTAACACGGGAAAACCAAATCCCTCATACAAACTAGGATAAACAAAAAGATCAGCCAAACTGTAAAGAGTAGGAATATCCTCATCCTCCAGATATCCAATAAACTTCACTCTATCCTTAACAGCAGACAAGCTATCCTTAAAATAGTCACTACCTCGACAATAATAGCTAGTACCACCAATAACCAAATAATAATCTTTTGTTTTTGAGTGAGCCAAAAGTTCCTTAAAAGCTTTTAGCAAATTATCTATATTTTTATGAGGATAATCAGTCCCAAGATATAAAATAAACTTATCAGGCAAATTCAACTTGGACTTCAACTTATCTTTTTTATCAACCCGACTTATCTTATGAAATCTTTTAGCATCTATTCCATGATAAACAACATCTATCTTATTTTCGGGCAACCCAAATCTATCCACTATATCTCTCCTATTGTGATTAGAAATAGCGATAACTCTATCAACATAATGCAAAGACAACTCCATTAAATCCATGTACCTATCATAAACGTCTCTATTGTGAAAATATTCAGGATATGTACATGCTATTAAATCATGGACAGTTATAACGCTCCTAGGCGTAATCAACAGCTCCAAAAGTTCATAATAGCTTCCAATTTGATAAGTACGATGAAATAAATCAATTCCCATATTTTCAAGCAAGACATAAGTGGGAACACTTTTCAACAATGATTGTGCATTTTCATAACCAGGCTTAGTTAAAAGAGACAAATCATAATCCTTATTCTTCATAGAATATAAAGCTTCAGCCAAAGAAGAGATATATCTCTCCGTTCCAGTAACGTTTCTAGTTAATATCCTCCCATCAATTGCAATTTTCATAAAATTATCACATGCGATTAATAGACTTTATTTTACTAATAAAGTCCTTAGTTAAATTTTCCCAATCATATTTTTTAACTACTAATTCCATAGCTAATTTAGATTTTTTTTCAACAATAATTTTGTTCATAGACAAAACCTCTTTAATCACTGCAAAAAAATTATCTTTCTCGGCAACGTAAACATATTTACATAAATCTTCATATCCCCTCATTCCAAATTTAGTAGAGATTAAAGGCAAACCACACGCACAATATTCTAAGACCTTCAAATTGGTACCACCACCAGAAAACATCGGATTTAGCGCCACAGTGGCCGTCTCAAGAATTTTTAATTTTTCTTCAGGATCAACCATCCCTAAAAACCGAACATTTGATGGCAGTTCACAATTTTGATATTTTTCATTCAAATTTCCAATTATCAAATAATCCACACTAGCATCCTCGGGAGCTAAGTCGTGCAATATAAAATCCACAGCTTCTATATTAGGAGAATGGGCCGACCCCATGAAAACAGCGATAGCTCTCCCCTTTTCTTTTCTCTCAAAACGAATAGCGGAAGAAATATAGTTACACGTATTCAGATTTACACCATTAGCCACCAGCAAGATATTTTTCTTTGAAACGCCATAGAGATCTTTCAATCTATCAACATCTTTTTGAGCGACAACAACCGTAAAATTAGACTGCTTACACGCAACCTCCTCCACTTTTTTCACAATATTTATATATTTTATAGCTACTTTATTTTTTTCATAATTTTTAAAATAAGTTTTTTTTAAGTCATAATTAACATCCTGAGCTTCATAGACATAAACGGCCTTACTTTTATCACGCAGAAACATATTGAAGAAATATGGATGGACACTGACAAAAACATCGACATATTTTTTCATTTCCATATATAAATCCGTCAATTCAGGAATTAAATAAAAATTATCAGTTAATAAAATGTCATGTAAATGACCATTGGCTAACTTCTCTTCCCTTAACATCAAATCATAATAAGCTTTAGTCATAGGCACTACATGCGCTGTCAAATTTTTCGATAAGTTTATTATCCTATATTCGCCTCCATACCCCTCAACGGCTACAAGAATAACATTAAAATATTCAGCAAGAGCCCTATATTCATCCAAAACCCTTATTCCTCCACCAAAATTATAAGACATAAAACTAAATGGAACGAAAACAGCAATTGTAATTCTATTGTTATCAACAACAACAACATTTTCATCAGTCGGACCAGGCAACTTTTCAGTTAAGTAATTAGTTGCATTCTTCAAAATAACATTCGGACTCTCAGTTTTTATCGCCATCAAAAACTTTTTTATATTATGCCTCCTAATATTTCTAAAAAATAAAACTGGATGCCTCAAGCCCTTAATAATGATATTTAAAATCAAGTTTCTCTTCGTATTAACAGGAAACAAAAACCTTAACGGAAAAGTAACACATCTTCCAATCTTATAACTCACTGAATCGGAAATATCTGCGATACGTTGGTTTAAATTAAAAATCACATGATCCCGATGAGAAACATGAATATTCAATTTTTCTATCTCTTCCTTCATCCATTTTATTCCACCTTCTTGCTCTCTAATCACCCTGTCTTTCTTCTCTATCTCTTCCTTCATCCATTTTATTCCTTCTTCTTGCTCTCTAACTACCTTGCTCTTCTCTCCAATTTCTTCTCTCATCCACTTTATTCCTTCTTCTTGCTCTCTAATCACCCTGTCTTTCTTCTCTATCTCTTCCTTCATCCATTTTATTCCTTCTTCTTGCTCTCTAATCACCCTGTCTTTCTTCTCTATCTCTTCCTTCATCCATTTTATTCCTTCTTCTTGCTCTCTAATCACCCTGTCTTTCT
>Ga0074195_1000898_pt1 | contig 49069 bp, 46 predicted proteins | sample EPASupsiteHSE623_FD_64525 | JGI IMG/M metagenome (GOLD analysis project Ga0074195, IMG submission 64525) | Bioremediated contaminated groundwater from EPA Superfund site, New Mexico - Sample HSE6-23 | ecosystem: Environmental > Aquatic > Deep subsurface > Groundwater > Contaminated ...
TTGCTATTTTGTAAATTGAATTGCCAATTTACAAAATAACTGCTAGCATACCAGCATGATTACAAGAAAGGCAATCGACACCGTTCTCCGGTTGTGCAAGGGATTTCCCGTTGTGGCCATTACCGGCCCACGTCAATCGGGGAAAACAACCTTGGCGCGGGCGGTTTTTCCCGAAAAGCCCTATGTATCCCTGGAAGATCCCGATACCCGCGCCTTTGCCGATACTGACCCAAGGGCCTTTCTGGGCCGCTATCCCGACGGTGCGATCCTTGACGAGGTTCAGCGCTGTCCGGACCTCTTCTCCTATCTCCAGACCATTGTTGATCAGGACCAGAGGATGGGGCTGTACATTTTGACCGGTTCCCAGCAGTTCGGCCTTCGTTCAAAAATCACCCAATCCCTGGCGGGGCGTGTCGGCATGGTGCAATTGCTGCCATTCAGCCACGGCGAACTCATTGACGCGGGACTGGCCCCTGCCGAGCTTGAGACGGCGATTTATACCGGTTCCTACCCCCCCCTCTATGACAGGGAGGTTTCCCCGGCCGACTGGCACCCCGGTTACGTCAGCACCTATGTGGAACGGGATCTCCACCAGTTGATTCAGGTTCGGGATTTGAAAAGCTTTCACCTGTTCCTGCGCATGTGTGCGGCCAGAACCGGGCAGTTGCTTAATCTTTCCTCTCTGGCCAACGATTGCGGAATCACCCATAATACAGCGAAAGCCTGGCTCTCCGTGCTCGAAGCAAGCTACATTGTCTTTTTGCTGCAACCCCATTACCGGAATTTCAACAAGCGGTTGATCAAATCGCCCAAGCTCTATTTTTTCGATACCGGCCTTGTTTCGTGGCTGTTGGGGATCCAGGAGCCGAGCCAGATCATGATTCATTCCTTGCGGGGAGCCCTCTTTGAAACCTGGGTCGTGGCCGAGCTTATCAAGGGGAGATTACACCGCGGGCTGCAGCCGAACCTTTATTTCTGGCGAGATAGTACGGGCAATGAGGTTGACGTGCTGGCCGAACAGGGGGAACGTCTGCTTCCCATAGAGATTAAATCCGGACGAACGGTTACCGCCGATTACTTTGCCGGCCTGAACAAGTGGCTTCAACTTGCCGCCGACAGCTCAGGGCCCGCCCACCTTGTCTATGCAGGAGATGATAGCCAGCAAAGGACGCGGGGCAACGTGATCCCGTGGCGGAATATCTCTATCCTGGCGGAGCAGCTTTGATATATCTGCCATTGAAAATGGCGGTTATTGAGGGTGGATTATCCTCTTTAATGCCGGCCACAGACCTTGCTTCTGTGGCCGGCCATCAAGACGAGCACCAGCACTTTTTCGTCCTGAATCTCACAGATGATTCGATACGCCCCAGCCCGGTACTTCCAACGACCAAGCAATTCCCTGCGTAGCGGTGCGCCATGCCGACGCGGGTCTTCTTCCGTGGCGATCTTCTCCCGCAGATACCGCATAATTTCAAGCTGTACTTGCCGGTCAAACTTGGCCAACTGTTTTTTAGCGGTGTCCGTGACCTCAATCCGCCAGGCCAAGTTCGCGCTCCAATTCATCGAGAGTATAGGTCCGCTCCTGCCCCGACTCAACTCGCTTCAGTATCTCGTCGGAAAGATAGGCAGCTTCCAGATCGTCCAGATGTTCAAGTATGGCCTCGCGGGCATAAAATGATTTTGATCGGCCGGACCTCTTGGCCAGAGCCGCCAACCGTTGCTCGATTTCTTCCGGTAAACGTAGTGCCAGCATGATATTCTCCTTTTTGCTATACATGTATATATACCATACCCTCACAAAACTTCAATGCCCGGGATATTTTCCTTTGCAAACGCACTGAAAAGCAGGTTGCCCTCGAGTGCAGAAAAGTATATATTGAATGTATATATAATAGAGAGGTGCTGACATGGAAACCGCTAAACTTTTTCAGAATGGAAACTCGCAGGCAGTAAGGCTTCCGAAAGAATTCAGGATGCCTGGGGACATGGTTAAAATTTCACAAAAAGGCAACCAGGTCATTTTGGAGCCGCTGGAAACCACCTGGGATTCGTTGTTCGACTCACTCGGCGACTTCCCCGAAGACTTCATGGCCGAAGGAAGAAATCAACCAGGCATGCAGAAAAGAGAATCTTTCTGATGCACTATTTGTTCGATACCAACATCTGCATTTATCTTATCAAGAAACGTCCCCCGGAAGCGCTGGCGCAATTCAAGCGGCACTCGCCGCTGGATGTTGCAATCTCCACAATCACGCTCTTCGAGCTTGAGTATGGGGTAGAAAAAAGCCAATACCGCCAGCGCTCCCAAGATGCCCTTGCCAAATTTCTTCTGCCGTTCAACCTCCTTGAGCTGGACCGTTCTGCCGCTACCGACGCCGCAGCCATTCGAGCAGAACTCGAAAAAAAAGGCCTGCCCATCGGCCCCTACGACCTACTTATTGCGGGATTGGCTCGATCACAAAACATGACCCTGGTGACCAACAATACCAAAGAATTCGAAAGAGTTGACGGCCTGCGCCTGGAAAATTGGGTGCAATAACCGCCGGGATATCCTCAAGAAGAGACTCCTGTGAAAGTCGTCACTCCGGCGAAGGCCGGGTCCAGCCTTATTGCGACTGTCCGTAAACACTGGATTCCGGCCTTCGCCGGAATGACGGCAGCAATACATACGGTTTCTTTTGCAAGAGGCTCAGAAAACAGGAAATTCAAACATCTCCTTATGTGCGGGTTCACAACATTTCCCCACAAAAAAACTTGCATATGACCATGGTGATGACTATAGTCACAATATCTGCCACGATAAGGGAGGGGGAAAGATATGCAAACAGTTAAAGCTTCGGAATTCAAGGCAAAATGCTTGCATTTCATGGATGAAGTGAACCAGACGGGTGAAGAAATCGTGATCACCAAGAATGGAAAACCTGTCTCCATCCTGAAGCCGTATCGAACAGCGCCGACAACCCTCTTCGGGCTGCATAAAGGCGTAATACAGAGCAAGGATGATCTGATCGCTCCGCTGGGCCTTACCTGGGATGCGGAATAATGCTGCTTCTTGATACCCATGTTCTTGTCTGGCTAGATGAAGGCAATCCGCGTCTGGGAAAAACCGCACTGCAAACAATCAACGAATCCCTGGCAAACAGCCAGCTTGGCGTCGCGACCATCAGTTTTTGGGAGGTTGCCATGCTGATTGAAAAACAACGGTTGACCCTACAGGCAGAACTTGCAGGGTGGCGTTTTGAGCTACTACAAGCGGGCTTACTTGAACTCCCCCTGCGCGGCACAACGGCAATTTACGCCGGACAATTGCCGTTGTTTCACGGTGATCCCGCCGATCGCATGATTGTTGCCACAGCCATTGAGAATGGGGCAACGCTCATGACGGCTGACGAGAAAATTCTCTCATGGGGACAATTAAACCGGAAAATTGACGCCCGCCTGTAACAAGGCGTTATACTTTGCTCTTTAATACCTGTTCCTGAGTCAATAACTCCCAAAATATTTGGCCTACCCATTTACAACCCCCCATGACAACAGCCAAAAAAAACATCCAGATAAAAGAGATTACAGACGGCCAGGCAGTACACGACCTTTTTCTGGTCCGAGAAATGAGCCGGGGCGAAACCAAGGCCGGCAAGCCCTACCTGAGCCTGGTTCTAATGGACGCCAGCGGGGAGATTTCGGGCCGGATTTGGGAGAATGCCGAACAGCTCATGGGCGAATGCCCAGCCGGGGCCGTTGTTTCCGTTACCGCTCAGGCCCAGGCCTATAAAGGAATCCTCCAGCTCCGAATCGACACTCTCAGCCGGGTGGCGGACAGCGAGGTTGATCTGGCCCTATTTGTCCCCAGCGTCCAGGGCAACGTCACCGCCATGGCCAAGGAGCTTATCAAGCTGGCGGGCAGCGTGGAGAACCCTTTTCTCAAAGAGCTGCTCCTAGCCCTGTTCGGCGAACGCCGACTCATGCAGGCCTTCAAAAAAGCGCCGGCCGCCAAGATGATGCACCATGCCTATGTGGGCGGCTTGCTGGAACACACCCTGGCCGTGGCCCGGTTGGCAGACAGTATCAGCAGTCTCTACCCGAGCCTGGACCGCTCCCTGCTCCTGGCCGGGGCGCTTCTCCACGACATCGGCAAGCTCAAGGAATTCAACTTCGACTCCTTCCCTTTTGAATACTCGGATCGGGGCCGTCTGGTGGGGCATATGGTTCTGGGGATCGAGATGATTCAGGAAAAAATCAAGGGGATTTCCGGGTTTCCGGAAGAGCTGGGTGACCGGCTCAAACATCTTATCTTAAGCCATCACGGCCGCCATGAGTTCGGCTCCCCCTCCCTGCCCATGATGCAGGAGGCGTTTGCCCTGAACTTTCTCGACGACCTGGACGCCAAGATCAACTACCTGGATCGGTTGGCCGGACAGGTGAAAGGCGAAGGCTATCAGTGGACGGAGTTCCAGCGCAACCTGGAACGGTTCCTCTTTGTCAAAGGGCATCGGGGCGAGGAGGGCTCGGCTCCCCTCGATCCAGGGCAGGACAACGGGGTGGACCCGCGCCAGCGCACGCTGTTCGGGTTGTAACCCCTATCCCCTACTTCACGCACCACGCATAGGCATTCTGGAACATCCGCAGCCAGGGTGAAACCTCAAGCCCCTTCATCTCCTCGGGCAACCAGTGGCATTGCCAGGACAGAAAGGCCCGTTCCGGGTGCGGCATCATGGCCAGATGGCGGCCGTCCGGCGAACAGAGGCCGGTGAGGCCGCCGGGGGAGCCGTTGGGGTTGAAGGGATACGCCTCGGTGGGCTGGCCCGCGTCGTCCACATAGGCCAGAGTGGCCAGATTGCCCGCCAGCACCTCTGCCTTGATGGCCGGGTCGGGAAAATGGAGAAACCCTTCGCCGTGGTCCACATGGATGCCGAAGGTCAGATCCTCCATGCCCGCAAGCATCATGGCCGGACTTTTCAGCACCTTGACCGTGACCCAGCGCGACTCGAACCGTCCTGAAACGTTATGGATGAAGCGGGGCTGCTGCTCAGCCGGGAGCCTCCCCTGCCAGGGCACCAACCCCAGCAACCCGAAGAGCTGACAGCCGTTGCAGATGCCCAGGGTAAAGGTGTCGGGCCGGTCGTAAAAGGCCTGGAACATCCCCTTGAGCCGGTCGTTGAAGAGGATGGTGGCGGCCCACCCCTTGGCGGACTCGGGCACGTCGGCGTAGGAAAAGCCCCCCACCGCGGCCAACCCCCGGAAGCCGTCAAGGGTAATGCGACCGTCCAGCAGGTCGGTCATGGTCACGTCCCAGGGCTCAAACCCGGCGGCGTAAAAGGCCGAGCTCATCTCCCGGTCGGAGTTGGAGCCCTCGTCGCGCAGGATGGCGACCTTGGGTTTGTTGGTTTTCGCCAACAGTTCGGGTGCGGTCTTGACCGGGGCGAAGCTCAACTGGTAGGCCGGCCCCTTGCGGTCATAGATATTCCGCTTCTCCTCGTCGGCGCATCCCGGCTTGATCTGGAGCCGCTCCAGTTGATAGCTGGTCTCCTCCCACCACTGGCGCAGAACCCGCATATCCTCGGCAAGGACTATTGTGCCGTTATGGCTGATGCGAATCTCCTTGGCCGTGGTGGTTGTCCCGAGCACTGTGCAGGGCACCCCGTATTCGGCAAGAACCTTTTGCACCGCCTCTTCCTGGCCAGCTACACATTCCAGCACCAGCCCCAGCTCTTCGCTGAACAGGGCTTCGATGGCGGTGGCCTTGCCGACCATGGCCAGGTCCAGGCCGCAGTTGCCGGAAAAAGCCATCTCCAGCACGGTGGTGATGAGTCCTCCGTCGCTGCGGTCGTGGCCCGCGGCGATCAGCCCCTGGTCGATCAGCTCCTGCACCGCGCAAAAAGCCTTTTTCACCAGGGGAGGGTTGTCCATATCCGGCGACTCGTTGCCGAGTTTTCCCAGGGTCTGGGCCAGGGCTGTGCCGCCAAGGCGGTTCTTGCCCTCGCCCAGATCGATAAACAGCAGGGTGGAGCCGGGCTGTTTGATGTCCGGGCTCACCACCTTACCGATATCCGCCACGGCGCCGTACACCGAGATCACCAGCTCCCTTGGCGACTTGACCGTTTCCTTGCCCACCTTGGTGGCCATGGACAGGCTGTCCTTGCCGCCGTCCACGGCAATGCCCACCCCGATCATGGCCTCGCGCATGGCCAGGGCCGCGTCGTACATGGCCGCGCCCTCGCCTGCGAGCTTGGGGGCCCACATCCAGTTGGCCGAGCATTTCACCTGCGCAAGCTCTACCACCTTGGCCCAGACCAGATTGGTCAACGCCTCGCCCACGGCCATCCGCGCCCCGGCAGCCGGGTTGACCAGCATCTTGATGGGCTGCTCGCCAATGGCCGTGGCCACCCCGGACCTGGAAAAATGACTCTGGGCCAGCACGGCCACGTCGCTCACCGGCAACTGCAGCGGGCCGCAACATTGCTGCCGCACGATCAGGCCGGTTACGGCCCGGTCCACCTTGTTGGTGAGAAAACGCTTGGAGCCCACGGAAACCAGGCGCAGGACATTGTGCAGCGCCTCTTTTACGCTGAGATCCTGCACGACAAGAGGGGCAAGATCCGGCTGACGCCGGTCGTCGCTGAAGGTCTTGACCGGCACATTGCCCAGCAGCTCGTTGAGTTCGATATCCACCGGGGTGGAGCCGTCCTGCGCATCATGCACCACAAAGCGGAGATCGCCGGTCACCTCGCCCAGCACCTCGCAGGCCACCTTTTCCCGCAAGCAGATCCCCTGGAATCTGGCGATATTCTCGGGCCGGATCAGGAAACCGTTGCGCTCCTGGTACTCGGCCACGTAGATCTCCAGCACGCTCATGGTGGGGTCGCCCACCCGGATGTTGCGGATCTCGATACGGCCGCCTGATTTCTCCACCAGCTCCTTCAAGACATTGGCCGGGCCGCCCGCGCCCTGGTCGTGGATCACGTCGATCAGGGTCTTGTCGCCCATCTCGTTGCAGGCCCGGATCACCCGGTTCATCTTCTGCTCCATCTCGGCGTCGCCGCGCTGGACCGCATCGAAATCAAGCTCGGAAACATTCTCGCCCTGGAGCATGCTGGAGGCGGCCCCGCCGCCAAAGCCCACCCGGTAGGCCGGGCCGCCCACCTGGACGATGAGCATGCCCTTTTCCTCCTTGGCCTTGGCGGTGTGCCTCGCGTCGATCTGCCCCACGCCCGCGGTGAACATGATGGGCTTTAAAAAGCCCCAGCGCTCGCCATTATCCAGCCGCAGGTCAAAGGAGCGGGTGAAGCCCAGGACCAGGGGCTCGCCGAACTTGTTGCCGTAATCCGAGGCGCCGTTACTGGCCTCGATCTCGATGGTCAGGGCGCTGGCCAGGTTGTCCGGGCAGTCGTAGCGAGACTCCCAAGGCAGGTCGTAGCCGGGGATGTGGAGATTGGCCACGCAGTAGCCCGCGGTTCCGGCCATGACAAAACCGCCCTTGCCGGTGCCCTGCACGTCGCGAATTCTGCCGCCGGTGCCGGTCTCGGCGCCGGGAAACGGGGCGACCCCGGTGGGGAAGTTGTGGGTCTCGGCGGTGAGCAGCACATGGTAGACCACCTCCTGGGCGGAGAGCCTGGACGGTGCCCCGGGCTCATCCGGGATGAGGGTGGTAAGCTTATGACCCGCAACGGCGCTGGAGTTGTCCTTGAAGGCGATGACGCTGCCCTTGGGGTGGGCGGTGAGGGTGTCGGTGACCAGTTGGAAAAGGTTCTTTTCCTGCTCCACGCCGTCGATGATCTGCCTGCCTCGGAAAAAGCCGTGCCGGGAATGCTCGGAATTGGCGTTGTTAAGATCCATGATCTCAACGATGGTGGGGTTGCGCTTGTGCTTGGTGACAAAATAGTCGTAGTAGAAATTCCGGTCCCACTCGTCCATGGAGATGCCGGGTATGGCCAGCAGCCCGTCCGGCCCCTGGCTGATGAGGTCGATCTCGTACACCGGCTCCGGGGTCACCCCGGTTTCAAAGGTGGTGAGCGGCGCCAGGTATTGGCACTCGGTCATCCGGTCGTGGTTGGCGGCGACAAAGGCGGCAAGATCCTCGCCCGCTGGCACCAGAAAGCGGCGGGAGCGCTCCACCCGGGTCACCGCACCCAGGCCGATGGCCCGGCATATGGAGACCAGGTTCGACGACCAGGCCGTGGCGAAATTGAGCCGCGGCCCCAGCTCCACCACCCGCTCTCCGGCGAGATTGGGGGTGGCGGTGACCGTTGCGGCCAAAAAGCCGTCGGCCAGCACCAGCCGGAGCCGGTCCAGCTCGGCTGCGGCAAGGGGGGTGGTGCTTTCGATATTGAAACAATATTCACAATTGCCGTCAATGGCGCGGTATAACTGACTGACTGTCGTTCCCATGGTCGTATCCTAAAATTGTGTATGCACACGTAGCGGCGAAAATAAACAAGGATTCAACCTATCATTAAACCACACTTTTTTCCGCAGGAAATTGCGCCCCCCCGGCAAAAAGACTTTTTTCCCCCACCCGTCTCTGCTCAAGCCCTGCAACGGCTTGCCTTGCTCTCTTGCAGCCTTTCATCCCCCAGCCTTTCATCTTGCGCCTTTCTCCGTGCGCCTTTATGATACGGCCATGAAACAGCACCAGGAAAACAGCCCCCTTTCTTTTGCCGAAATCATCGGCCAGGACAAGGCTAAAAAAATGCTGCGCCGCGCCGTGGCACAAGGCAGGTTGACCCACGCCTTACTCTTCAAAGGCCCCACGGGAGTGGGCAAAAAGACCTTTGCCCGGACCTTTGCCGCCGCCCTCAACTGCCGCAAGGCGGAAGGGATCGAGCCCTGCGGCCGGTGTTCCTCCTGCCTCAAATTTCACGCCGGCAGCCACCCGGACTTCCTGGTGCTCGAGCCGGATGGGGCAGCCATCAAGATCAATCAGGTGCGCGAGCTGAAAAAAACCTTGGCCTTCCCTCCCCTTGAGGCGGAAATCCGGGTGGCGCTGCTCTGCGAGATCCACACCATGCGGCGGGAGGCGGCCAACAGCCTGCTCAAGACCCTGGAAGAGCCGCCCGATCAGACCATGCTGATCCTCACCGGTGACGAAGCGGGGGGTATCCTGCCCACCATCCTCTCCCGCTGCCAGACCGTGCCTTTTTTCCCGCTCCCCCAGGAGGAGGTGGCCAAAATCCTGCGCCAGGAGGCGGACCTCGAGCCGGAGAGCGCCACCGCCTTGGCAGCCATGGCAGAAGGCAGCCTGGGCCGGGCCAGACTCCTGTTGGCCAAGGATCTGCTGGGGTTGCGCCGGGAGATTGTCGACACCCTGCTGCAGCTTGAGCCGGACACCCCGGCCGCGGTCCAAGCCCTGAGCAAACTGGCCGAATCAACGGCCACGCTCAAGGAGGATCTGGGCGAACTCCTGGAATTGCTCACCACCTGGCTCCATGATCTTCTCCTCTTCAGCCGCGGCGCGCCGGGGTCGATCATCAACCACGATCTGAGCCCGACTTTTCCCGCAGCCTGCCGCCGCTGGTCCGGCGGCCAGCTCTCCGGCCGGCTGCGGCTCGTGGAAACGGCCCGAAAACAACTGGCCCGCAACTGCAACCCCACTGCGGTATGCGAAGTACTTTTCTTTGGGCTTCTTTAATGGTATGATCGCCTTTTGTAAGTGTTCCGCAGCACCACATCTGCTTCGCCGCTGCGCTGCTGTCATCGGCTTGGCTCATGTGCAACAGCACACTTCGCAGTCCTCTTCCTCGCAGATGCGGCAGCAGCGAAGCGGCAGCAGCGAAGCGGCGCTAGGAAACACTTACATTCCATGAATATTACTATACTATTTTTCAGCTTGAGGGCTGTTTGAGCGCGACACATGAACGAAACACCGGAAACACCTCCTGCTGAAGAGCTGGTGCATGAAGACCAGCACAATGCGCCGGAAACCTGCTACACCATTCATTTTCGGCCGGGGGACCAATTTTTCTCCGCCGTCTCCCGCATCCAGAACCTCAAGGTGGGTGAGCTGGTCATGGTCCAGACCGAACACGGCCTGGAGCCGGCCACGGTCCGGGCCCGGACCTTGCCCTGTCCCGGTCGCACCGCGCCGGAAGGGTTGGGCAGCCACCTGATCGTCCGGCGGGGAACCAGGGACGAAATCGAGAAATTCGCCCGCCTCCTTGAGCGCGAACGGGAGGCATTTGAGGTCTGCACCCGCTTCATCGGGACCCATGGCTTGCCCATGAAGCTCATCAAGGTGGAGCGTTTTTTAAACGGCAGCAAGATCATCTTCTTCTTCACCGCCGACACCAGAGTTGACTTTCGCGAGCTGGTCAAGGATCTGGTCCAGGAGTTCCGCACCCGGGTGGAGATCCGCCAGGTCGGAGTCCGCCACGAAACCAAGATGATCGGCGGGTTGGGCTGCTGCGGCAGGGAGCTCTGCTGCTCCTCCTACCTCATGAACTTTGCCCCGGTTTCCATCAAGATGGCCAAGGAACAGGGATTGCCGCTCAATCCGGCCAAGATCTCCGGCATCTGCAACCGGTTGCTCTGCTGCCTCACCTACGAGTACGAAACCTACCACGCCATGCGGAAAAAAATGCCCAAACCGGGCAAGATCATCACCATCGGCGAGAAAAATTACAAGATCATCAAGGTCAACGCTCTGGAGGAGACCCTGGAGGTCTCCTGGCTGGAGGGTCAGGAAAGAAATATCCTGCTCACCAAGGAGGAATGGAGCCAGGCCAAAACGACGCAACCCGCCTTGAGCCAGCCCCAGCCCCGCGCCCAAACCCCGGAAGCGGAAGCCCCGCCCAGAAGAAAAAAACCCAAACAGCACAAAGCCCCGGAAACGCCAGAGCAATGAACGCCTATTACCTCACCACCCCGATCTTTTACGTCAACGCCCAGCCCCACCTGGGCCATGCCTATTCCACCGTGGTGGCCGACACCGTCTGCCGGTATCAGCGGCTGCTGGGCAAGGATGTCCGCTTCCAGACCGGCACCGACGAACACGGCGACAAGATCGTCCATGCCGCGGCGGATGCCGAGGTTTCCGTAAAGGAGTACGTGGACACAATCAGCGCCCTGTTCAAGGCGGCCTGGCCACCGCTTTCCATAGTGCCGGACACCTTTGTCCGCACCACGGACCCGGGACACATGGCGGTGGTGCAGGATATTCTCCAGCAGGTCTACGACCGGGGCGACATCTATTTCAGCGAGTACACCGGCCTCTACTGCAAGGGGTGCGAACAGTTCCTCACCGAAAAAGAGCTGAAGGACGGCAAGTGCCCGGATCACCTCACCGAACCGGAGCGGATCAGCGAGCAGAATTACTTTTTCCGGATGGGCAAGTACCAGGAGTGGCTCATTGAGCATATCACCAAGCACCCGGAATTCATCACCCCGGAGCGCTACCGCAATGAGGTGCTCTCCTTTCTCAAGGAGCCCCTGGAGGATCTCTGCATCTCCCGGCCCACCACCCGGCTCACTTGGGGCATCCCGCTGCCCTTTGACAACCGCTTTGTCACCTATGTCTGGTTCGACGCCCTGATCAACTACCTCTCCGGCCTGGGCTACCCGGCAGGCCCTGATTTTGCCCGCTACTGGCCCGCAGCCGAGCACGTCATCGCCAAGGACATTCTCAAGCCCCACGCCATCTACTGGCCCACCATGCTCAAGGCCATGGGGCTTGAGCCTTACAAACGGCTGCATGTCCACGGCTACTGGAACATGAACGAGACCAAGATGTCCAAGAGCCTGGGCAACGTGGTGCGGCCCGGCGAGCTGGTGGCGGAATTCGGCGCGGATTCGGTGCGCTACTTCCTGCTCCGCGAGATGTCCTTCGGCCTGGACGCCGGGTTTTCACACGAAGCCCTGGTGGCCCGGCACAACTCCGACCTGACCAACGACCTGGGCAATCTCTTTTCCCGCTCGCTGACCATGGTGAAGAACTTCGCGCAAAGCGTTGTGCCGCAGCCGGGCACCCCCTCGGATCAGGACCGGGAACTGACCGAGGCGACCCTGGCCATGCTGACCCAGTACCGCGAGCACCTGGACCATTTCGCCTTCCACCGGGGGCTGGCTGCGGTGTGGGAGGTGATCAGCCGGGCCAACAAATACATCGTTTCCACCCAGCCCTGGGAACTGGCCAAGGACCCGCAACAGAGCGAGCGCCTTAACACGGTGCTCTATACCTTGCTGGAGACCCTGAGGCTCATCACCCTGACCCTGCAGCCCATCATGCCGGAAACCGCCGCCAAGATGGCCGAGGCCCTTGGTGTTATGGGCGAGAGCACTCTCGCCGGCTGCGGGGTCTGGGGCAGGCTCGTCCCGGGCAGCCCCATCACTCCGGGGGCGCAACTTTTCCCCAGGCTGCAACGGGAAGAAAAAGAAAAAATCCAACCGCCGAAAACAAAAGCCATGAAAGAACCAAGCAAGGAAAAAGCCCCCAGCTCCGAGACCGCACCGGAGGCCGAAGGGGTCGTCACCTTCGACGCCTTTCAAAAACTGGAACTGCGGGTGGCGGAGATCATCGCTGCCGAAAAGATCGCCAAATCCGAGCGCCTCCTCAAACTGACGGTCAAGGCGCCGGAGGAGCGCACCATCGTGGCGGGCATTGCCCAGCATTACCAGCCGGAAGAGCTGGTGGGCAGACAAGTTATCATTGTCGCCAACCTCAAGCCTGCCAAATTGATGGGCGTGGCCTCCCACGGCATGGTCCTTGCCGCCAAGGAGGGGGAGAGGCTGGTGCTTTCCGCCCTCTCCGGCCCGGTCGCTCCCGGCAGCAGGGTGGCATGAGCCGGAAAACACCACCGGATACCGCGCAACTGTACCGGAGCCTGGAAGAACAGGCCGGCCGCCACCCGGTCCGCGCCATCCGGCTTACCGGCACAGGGACTGCCCCGCTGGGGTTGCTGCTCATCAACGACACCATTCCCGGGCCGGAGGTGGCTTCCCTGTTGGCCGGACTCCGTTTTCCGGACCAGCCCCGGACGGCCCCCCTCGGCCAAGGGGAGGGAAAACTGCCCGACCTTGCCTGGCTGCGCCGGCAACTGGCCATGGAACTGGCCCAGGTCCAGCAGACCAGACTGCCCTGCGCCCTTCTCCTGATCTCGCTTGCCGGAGCCGCAACCCTGGCCGGCCAGGCCGCGGCTGCGCTGGGCCCCTGCCTGCATCCGGGGGATCTGCTCTCCGGCTTTCAAAAAACCGGTCTGGCCCTGATCATGCCCGGCGCTTCGGTGGGCAAGGCAAGAAAACGGGCGGAAGATATTCGGACTATTCTGCGCAATGGCGCTTTTAGCAAGGGCACAAGCCTGGCCTTGGGCATTGCCGTCTGCCATGCCTATGAAACCATCCCCCCGGATCATTTTTTGGCGCTGGCCGAAGCCGAGCTGGCCCGGGCTGCCTGGATGGGCAACGACGCCATCTGCCAAAGCGCCGCCGCCCGGGCCGAGGATTCCTGTCAGGTCACGGTGGAAGAACGCGGCCTGCTGTGGCAGATACCCCGAAAGGCAACACGGGCAACGGGTATTGCGGTATAATGTGTTGCCCGTACTTTAAGATACACTTGATGGCATTGTAACAGCGTCAAACATGTGCTTCGACAGACTCAGCACGAACGGTGTTAACGGCAACGATCAATACGCTTAATGTCCGTTCGCCCTGAGCTTGTCGAAGGGCTGTTATTAATCCGTCACACTTACAGCTTCTTGCAGAGGGAAATCGTCCATGACCGCGAAAACCAAGCGCTCTCCGAAAATCATCTGTATCAGCAGCGGCAAAGGCGGGGTCGGCAAGACCTCCTTTTCGGTGAACGTGGCCACAGCCCTTTCCCAAAAAGGCAAATCCGTCCTCCTCATCGACGGCGACCTGGGGCTGGCCAACGTGGATGTGGTGCTGGGGCTCAACGTCCGGCACACCATCCGGGAAACCATTGAAGAGGGGCGCGACCTGGCAAGTTCCCTGGTGGAGATCAACCCGAAATTTCAGGTCCTGCCGGCCAGTTCGGGCGTGCCGGAAATGGCCAACCTCTCCTACGAGGAGCAGGCCTTCCTCACCTCCAGCCTGGAAGAGATCATCGACCGCTTCGATTATGTCTTGATCGACACCGCCGCCGGAATCGGCGACTCGGTGCTCTGGTTCAACACCTGGAGCCAGGAGAATATCGTCATCCTCACCCCGGACCCGACCTCGCTCACCGATGCCTACGCCCTGATCAAGGTGCTCCATTCCCGCCACGACAGAAAGCGCTTTCACCTGCTGATAAACAGTGTACAATCCAAAAAAGAAGGCCAGGATGTCTTCGCCAACATGCGCATGGTGCTGGAACGCTTCCTGAAGATCACCCCCCTGGCCCTGGGCACCATGCCGCAAGACAAAAGCGTCTCCATGGCCATCCGCCAGCAGAAGCCTTTCCTGTTGGGCGCGCCGGACAGCAAGGCCAGCCTGGAGATTGTCGCCGTGGCGGAGCGCATCATCGACCTGTAACCTGGCCGGTTTTTGCGCAGCAGCGCAACCCGGTTGCATATTTTTTTTCACCAATAGAGGTTTGTTATGTTTGTCGTCGGCAATTTTTTAAGCGCCCTGGCCACCCTGCTGGACTTTGCCCTGAGCGCTTATATGTGGGTCATCATCGGCCGGGCCATTATTTCCTGGGTGAACGCCGATCCCTACAACCCCATCGTCCGTTTTCTCTATGAGATCACCGAACCGGTGCTCTCCCGCATCCGGAGGGTCGTGCCGGTCTTTGGCGGCGGGCTGGATCTTTCCCCCATGATTCTCATTCTTGCCCTGATTTTTTTGCGGAGCTTTCTGGTCCCCACCTTGCAGCATCTGGCGAGGAGCATGGGGTAAACCATGAAGTTTTGAGGCACACACAAGGAGCCGAGACATGATACTCACAGCGCAAGACATCCAATCCCAGCAGTTCCATGTCCGCTTTCGCGGTTTTGATGTGGAAGAGGTGGACGATTTTCTGGAAAAAATAGCCGCGGCTTTCCAGGCGGTTTCCGAAGAAAACCAGAAGCTCAAGGGGAGGCTGGAAACCATGGAAAAGGATCTGGCCACCTACCAGAATCAGCAAAAATCCTTCCAGTCCGCCATCATCGCGGCCCAGAATGTGGCCGACGGCATGAAGGAAAAAAGCAGGGAAGAGGCGGAAGCCATCGTGGCTGAAGCCCAGGAAGAAGCGCGGTTGCGCAGGGAAGACGCCAATCTCGAGATTGGCGACCTGAAAAGAAAAATCGAGGAGCTGAAATCGCTGCGGGAACAGGCCAGACAGGAGTTGCGCCAGCAGTTGAAATCCTACCTGCACATGCTGGAGACAGAACCCGCCGACAGCGGGCGGGCGATGGAACATTTCAATCCCCCCCCCCGGCAACAGGAATCCCCGCGCCGCGACATCCATGGCGCCACCCCCCGCAGCCGAGCCATGACCGAGCCGGAATCCGGACGCCATGGGATGAGCCGCCGCCTTGCCGCCTCCGAGGAGGCAGACCTCAGCGACCTCTACGTCAAGATCGACATCCCCGAGAACGGCCTGGGCGCCATGGCCATAAGCAGCGAAGACGACTTCTCTCCCCAGGACATTGCCCTGGCCTCCTCTTTCCCGGCGCACAAGGATATCCTGGTCATGGATGAGGACGACGAGGTTCCGGATTCCATTCTCCCGGACCTTGACGGCGACATGTCCTTCAGCCTTGAAGATCCACTGGAGAGCAATGAACCGGCCGTATCCTTCGCCGGAAACCTGGCGGACGCCAGGAAAAAAGCCAAGGACTTCAATCCCGATGAATCGCCCCTATGACCTATCTGCGGGAACAGGCTGACAGCGCCTCGGCCAGCCTCTCCATCCATGTGCAGCCCAAGGCATCCCGCACCCGCGTCGCCGGACGCCACGGCGATGCGCTCAAGCTCTGCATCACCTCCCCGCCGGTGGATGGCAAGGCAAACGCGGCGGTCATCGCGTTTTTTGCCAAACTTTTCAAGATCCCCAAGGGAGCCGTCACCATTGCCGGCGGCGAGACCAGCCGCGACAAGCGGATTATCCCCGCAGGAATCTCGGCCGGCCAGGCCGAGGCGGCGCTGCAACCCCTCCTCAATCCATGACGGCTTGCCAGAGCGATGAATCCTCTTACAATCGGCATCCTTTCCGATACGCATCTTTCCCGGCCCACCGAGACCTTCAAAAAAATCGCGAACGCCTGCTTCCATGACGCGGACATGATTCTCCATGCCGGAGACCTCACCGATCCCGCAATCCTCACGGTATTTTCCGGCAAGAAGGTGCATGCGGTGCACGGCAATATGTGCTCCGCCCCGGCTTGCCAACATCTGCCCGCCCACAAGGAGATCAAGGTGGGCGGCTTCACCATCGGCCTGATCCACCGGTTTGGCAACACCTATGATTTTGAGCACCGCCTGATCGAGATCTTTCCGGAGGCGGACTGCATTGTATACGGCCACACCCACCGGCCGGTCTGCCATCGTCTCGGCGGGGTTCTCTACATCAATCCCGGCAGTTTCACCGGCACGGGATATTCCGGGGCAGGCGGCACCTTTGCCATCCTTGAAGTCGGGGAAACACTGCAGGCGCAAATCTATCAGATTCAGGCAAAGCGATGAAAACCCTCTGGACGCCCTGGCGGATGGAATACATCACAGGCAAGACCGGCCGGGATTCGGGCTGCATCTTCTGTGCGGCGCCGGAGCAGACTCATTCGGCGCAGGAGCTGATCCTGCACCGCAACGGAACCCTGGTGGTGCTGATGAACCGTTTCCCCTATGCCAACGGCCATCTGCTGGTGGCTCCGGCCCGGCATCTCCCGGATCTTTGCGATCTCAGCGAAGAGGAAAATGGGGCCATCGCCGCCATGCTGACCCGCTGCACCACCATCCTGCGCCGCCATCTCCAGCCGGACGGCTTCAATATCGGCCTGAACCTGGGCGAGGTGGCAGGCGCCGGGATCGCCAGCCACCTGCACTGGCACATCGTCCCCCGCTGGCATGGGGACCACAACTACATGACCGTGCTGGCAGAGGTCCGCACCATTCCGGAGCATATCGAGAAGACCTTCGCCCGGCTGCTGCCGGAGTTTCACTGCAGGTAAGGCGGGACGAAGAACATCCCGCCCCACCTGACACCATTGCCCTACTCGGTCATGAAATCCCACGCCTTCCCGTGGATTTTCTGCTGCACATCCCACAGCTCCTTGCGCTTTTTCAGCAGCTCTTTCTTGTCGATTTTTGGATTGCGGGCCGCCTCGCCATACTCGAACTGCTTGTCGTTGAGCTTTTTCCGCAGCTCCGTGGTTGCGTCCAGGAACTTCTGCCGCGCCTCCGGGCTCAACGTGCCCATGCCGGGATCCATCATGCCGGAGCCCATGCCGGAGCCCATCATCCCGCACATACCCTTGCCGCCCATCATCCCGCCCTGATTATCCATCTTGCCATGCATCATGCCCTTCCCCATTGTGCCGCCCATCATGCCCGGAGCCATGGGGGCTGCCGCCGCGGCGGGAGCTGCATCGTGCTCTGCCGCCGGTGCCGGGCCATGCGCGGCATCATGCCCGGTCTGGGCGGAAACAGCGGATGCAGCAAGAAAAGAGGCCAGTACGGATGCCAACAGAATTCTTTTTTTCATTTTTTCCTCCTTGGGAAATGTGGTGGTTGGAGCAGGCCTGTTCCAGGAGTTGCCTCCGGGGATGATATTACAGGCCGCATATCGATCATACCGCATATATCTCTATGTGACACCCCGGGCGCGGGTTGGTTCCATTTTTCCGGCAAGAAAAACAGCTTCCGGTGTCCGAACCTTCTCCCCTGCAGACGCATCGACACGCCGAAGACAGCCGCACCGCCCCGGTATGTGCGGCCCGTGCTTGACTTTTCCCCAAAAACCTCCTATCAATCGCTACAGAAGCCTACAGGAACGCGTCGAAACACCACGGCACAAGGGACGATCCCCTTCTCGACCACTTATTTTATTTATGACCAAGACCACATCCGCCTCCGTCAAGATCACCCCCATGATGCAGCAGTACCTTGCGATCAAGGCGCAGCATCAGGACGCCATCCTTTTCTATCGGCTCGGCGACTTCTACGAGATGTTCTTTGACGATGCCGTGACCGCCTCGCGCGTGCTGGGCATCACCCTCACCTCCCGAAACAGCAAGGATGACGAGAACCGGGTGCCCCTGTGCGGAATCCCGTACCACGCGGTTTCCTCCTATCTGGCCAAGATGATCAAGGCCGGCTTCAAGGTCGCCATCTGCGAGCAGGTGGAGGATCCGAAAGAGGCCAAGGGCGTGGTCCGCCGCGAGGTGGTGCGGGTGGTCACCCCGGGGTTGGTCACCGACGATCAGCTCCTCGACGGCAAGGACAACCGGTATCTGGCCGCCATCTGCCGGAAGGGTAAGGAGTGGGGCTTGAGCCTGCTCGATCTCTCCACCGGCGAATTCCTGGTGAGCGAGCGGGAAGATCTCCCTGCCCTGTTGGATGAACTCGGCCGTCTGGCCCCTTCAGAAATCCTGCTCCCGGAAGAATTGGGGGAGGATTCATCCCTGGCCGCCGAGCTGCAAGCCTATCTGCCGCAAAGCTGCCTGACCGGACGGCCGCCTGCCGGTTTTCATCCGGAGACAGCCCGGCAGAGGCTGCTGGAGCATTTCCGGGTGGCCAACCTGGCAGGGTTCGGCTGCGAGGAGTTGAAGGCCGGCATCGGCGCGGCAGGGGGACTGCTTCTCTACCTGCAGGAGACCCAGAAAACTGCGCTGGACCACATCGAGCGGCTCACCCCCATCGAATTCGATCACGTCCTGCTCATGGACGATTCCTCCCGCCGCAACCTGGAACTCACCCAGACCATCACCGGCGGCGTCCGGGAGGGTTCGCTGCTGGACACCCTTGATCTCTGCGAAACCCCCATGGGAGCCAGGTTGCTCAAGAAAAACCTCTTGTTTCCCCTGCGGGAGGTCGAGGGTATCCGGCAACGGTTGGACACGGTGGAACAGCTCTGCCTCGCCCCCCGGTTGCGGGAGGAGCTCCGGGAACTGCTGGGCAAGGTCTACGATCTGGAGCGTCTCAACGGCCGGGTGGTGCTGGGCACGGCCAATGGCCGCGATCTCACGGCCCTCAAGTGTTCCCTGGCCCAACTGCCGAAAATCACGGAAAAGCTTTCCGGGGCCGACACCCTGCTGGCCGAGCTCGGCACGATGGACGAACTGCGCGAACTCCACACCCTGCTGGAGGTAGCCATCCGCGAGGACGCCCCGGTGACCCTGCGGGAAGGCAACCTGATCCGGCCCGGCTACAACGCGGAGCTTGACGAACTGGTAAGCCTGCTGCGCGACGGCAAGGCGCTGATTCTGGGATTGGAGGCCCGCGAGCGGACGCGCACGGGCATCAACAACCTCAAGGTCGGCTTCAACAAGATCTTCGGCTACTATATCGAGATCAGCCGCGGCCAGCTTGGCCATGTGCCCGATGATTTCATCCGCAAGCAGACCCTGGTCAACGCCGAACGCTTCATCACCCCGGAACTCAAGGAGTTTGAGGAAAAAGTCTCCGGCGCCCAGGAGAAACGGCTGGAGCTGGAATACCGGCTCTTTGTCGCGATCCGGGCCGCGGCGGCCCAGGCCTCCTCCCGGATTCTTCAAGCAGCCGGACGCTTGGCCCAAATCGATTTTTTTTGCTGCCTGGCCGAGGTGGCCCAGAGATACCGCTACACCAAGCCGGTGATCACCGGGGGCGAAGCGATCATCATCACGGAGGGCCGCCATCCCGTAATCGAGCGCTCCCTGCCGCCGGGCCGCTTTGTGCCCAACGATATCCATCTCGATCAGGAGAGCGAGGAGATCCTGATCATCACCGGCCCCAACATGGCCGGCAAATCCACGGTACTGCGGCAGACCGCGCTCATCACCCTCATGGCCCAGATGGGCGGCTTCGTCCCTGCGGCCGCAGCGGAGATCGGGGTGGTGGACCGCATCTTCACCCGGGTCGGCGCCTCGGACAACCTGCGTCGCGGCCAGTCCACCTTCATGGTGGAAATGAACGAGACGGCCAACATCCTCAACAACGCCACCGAGCGGAGCCTGGTGATCCTCGATGAGATCGGCCGGGGCACCTCCACCTTTGACGGCCTCTCCATCGCCTGGGCCGTGGCAGAAGACCTGGTCAACAAGAACGGCAAGGGGGTCAAGACCATCTTCGCCACCCACTACCATGAGCTGACCGAGCTGGCCGCCACCAACAGCCGGGTCAAGAACTACAACATCGCGGTGCGGGAGTGGAACGACACCATCATCTTTCTCCACAAGCTGCTGCCCGGCGGAACCAACCGCAGCTACGGCATCCAGGTTGCCGCCCTGGCCGGGGTTCCGGCCAAGGTGGTTGCCAGGGCCAAGGAATTATTGCATAATATCGAGCAGGGAGAGTTCAACCGGCAGGGCGAACCGCGCATCGCCACCTCGCCCAGGAAAAAGAAGCAGCAACCGGGCCAGCTCTCCCTCTTCGGCATCGGGGAGCCTCAGGCTGTGCGCAGGCTGCGGGAGATTAATCCCGACGCCCTGTCGCCCCGTGAGGCCCTGGATCTGCTCTACGAACTCAAGAGGTTGAACGATGCGGAGTAGTGTCGCGACAGGCGCAGGGAAAAAGGAAAAAGGGCAAAGCCTTTTTTCCCGCTGGCCGCTTGTGCTTGCCGTGCTGCTCCTGCTCACCCCCCCGGCCTGGGCAGGCCCGGAAGAGGTGCCGGACGGCATCGCCCGGCAATACGAGCAGGCCAAGGCCTATTATCAGAACCTGGCAAACGGCGCGGACAAGAACCGAAGCCGCTGGCTCACCTCCGTGACCGCCTTCCGCAGCATCTACAAGGCAGCGCCCGGCCATCAGGTTGCCCCGAAATCCCTGTTCATGCTCGGCAAGATCCATCAGGCCATGTTCCAGCAAAGCGGCAAGACCAAGGATCTTGACCAGGCCATTGCCTCCTACGAAGAGCTGAGCGCCAAGTATGCGGGAAATTTCCTGGCCGATGACGCCTTTTTTATCCTGGGCACCATCTACCTGAGCGAGAAAAAGGACCCGGGCAAGGCAGCGCGGGCCTTTACCAAGATCATCGCCATCTACCCGGAAGGCGACATGGCGGCGGCAGCCGAAGAACAGTTGTTGCAGATCAAGCAGAGAATAACCGCACCAGCTCCCCCGGCCCAGGCAAAAGAAGAGGCGGGGGAAAAATGCATCACCCCCCAGATCGCCGAAGAACCGCCGGCACATAAATCAGCCGCGAAAAAAAACGGGCTGGCCACGGTGCTGCCCATCCGTCACTGGTCCAACAACCGCTACACCCGTCTCATCGTTGAAACCACCGGGCCGGTCACCTTCAAACACCAGGCACTCTCCGGAGACGAGGCTTCCCAGCGGAGGATCTACATCGACCTGCACAACACCCGTCTGGGTCCGGAAAACGTCAAAACCATCCCCATTGAAGACGGCCTCTTGCGCCGGGTCAGGAATGCCCAGTTTGATCCGCAAACCGTGCGCGTTGTCCTTGACACCCAAACCACGATCTCAGACTACAAGGTATTCACCCTGGCCGATCCCTTCCGGGTGGTGATCGATGTGATGAGCAGCACCGCCCCTGATAAGGCGGCAAAGACCGAGGGGAAGAAGAGCGCGGCCAGGACGAAAAAAGAAGGCCCCGGGAGCAAGGCTCCACCCCACAGCCAGGCGACGCAGGCGGGGATGGGGATTAAAAAAATCGTCATCGATCCGGGCCACGGCGGCAAAGACCCCGGTACCTGCAGCCCGAGCGGCCTCAAGGAAAAAGACATCGTCCTGGATGTGGCCCTCAGGGTAGCCAAAGCCCTCAGGGAAAAACCCGGCTATGAGGTTATCCTCACCCGGGACCGCGATGTCTTCATTCCCCTGGAAGAACGGACGGCCATGGCCAATGCCATGGAAGCGGACCTGTTCCTTTCCATCCACGTCAATGCCGCGCCGAACCATGAAGCCCGGGGCATAGAAACCTATGTCCTCGACCTGGCCAGCAACAAGGATGCCATGCGGCTGGCGGCCATGGAAAACGCCACCTCGGCCAAGCAGATCAGCGACCTGCAGTCCATCCTGCTGGACCTGATGCAGAATTCAAAAATAAACGAATCGTTGAAGCTGGCCGGACTGGTCCAGGAAGGGATGGTGACCGGGATGAACAAAAAATTCAGCGGAGTCGCCAATCTGGGGGTCAAAAAGGCGCCTTTTGTGGTGCTCATCGGCGCCCAGATGCCTGCCATCCTCACGGAAATCGCCTTTCTGAGCAATCCGGAGGAGGAAAAACGGCTTAAGGACGACGTCTATCTTGCCGGGATTGCCAATCACCTCGCCGGTGGTGTGGCCCAATATGTGGAAAGCATGAGCCTGGCCACAACCCTCACGCGCTGATCAGGGCACAGGGGGCGCAACCTTATTGTTTACGGCTTTTCTCTTCCCTGTACAGGGGAGAATCCGTATCCCGGAATTCTTCTTTTATTCTGACAAACTCCGATTCCTGGCGAAGAAAGGCCGCGACGACCTTGGGATCGAACTGCTTGCCGGTATTGCGCAGTATCTCCTGTTTCGCCTCCTCGTGACCCAGGGCGATACTGTAGCTCCGTTTGCTGGTCATGGCGTCATAGGCATCGGCCAGGGCAACAATGCGGGCGCAAAGGGGAATTCTGTCGCCGGCCAGACCGTGGGGATACCCCTTGCCGTCCCAGCGTTCGTGATGCAGTTGGGCTATCTCCTGGGCAAGAAAGAGATATTCCGATTCGGTCTGGGCGTACACCTCCTCAATGAGGCTGCCGCCCACCCGGGCATGATCCTGCAGGGAACGCACCTCCGCATCATTCAATTTCTCCACCTTGTGCAGGAGCTCCACCGAGATGCCAACCTTGCCAAGGTCATGCATCGGGCTGACCTTGGCGATCTCTTCCGCCACGGCAAGAGAGAGGCCGAGTTCCGGAAGATTCGTGGCAAGATCCCTTGCCAGCGCCCGGGTGAAATGGTACATCCGGTCCAAATGGCTCCCGGTTTCCTTGCTCTGCAGGGCTGCAAGCTTGGTAAGGAAAAAGATCAGCTCCTCGAATTTTTCTATCTTGAGCACCCTGAATCCTCCGGCGACACGGAGACACAGCTCGACCGGCCGCACGGGCTTTCTCAGGAAATCGTCCGCCCCCAGGGAAAGGGCGCGGATCAGGGTCTCCTCGTCATCGCGGTATGTTTGGACCAGAATATAGACATAGTGGAGTTGCTTTTTTCTGATCGCGGTGATGAGCTCAAACCCATCCATCCTGGGCATCTTCAGATCGGTAATGACGAACCGGATTTCAGGATCAACGGCTAATTTTTCCATGGCCTCTTGACCATCCACCGCTTCAATCACCTCATATCCCGCCTCGCTGAGGTACTCCCGCAGTAAATGGCGCTGCAACGCTTCATCTTCGACGATCAGGATCTTTTTGTGGTTGTTCCAGAAAATGTTGCAACCCAGGTTTTCGGCCATGGCGCTCCTCACGGATTCCTTGAAAAACAGACGGTTCATTATTCTATGATATCTATTTTCATAAATGCAATAATTGATTGCCCAGGACACATCCCCCTCCCAAGGAACCACCTCTCCGCCGTATCTATGCGGACAAAAAAAATCCCCGCCGGCAAACGACCGGCGGGGATTTTCAGGCCTTGTGGCCAGACACATCCTTACTCAAGGGAAAAGCTTTGACGGCCCTCCTTGAGACCCTTGCCCTCAAGAAAACGGTGGATGGACTCCGCCGCCTCCTTGGCCTGGAAGACCGCCTTGGCCACGGTCTGGGGCCCGAGCACCGCATCGCCTGCGGCAAAAACCCAATCCACCGAGGTCTGCATGGTGACCTCATCCACCACATAGGTGCCCCAGCGGGTCATGGTGAAGTCGAGCCCGGAGCCGGCGGTGGGGTCCACATCCTGGCTGATGGCCGGGATGATGGCGTCCGCCTCGATCATGAAGTTGGAACCCTCGACCACCTCAGGCCGGCAACGGCCCGAGGCGTCACACTCCCCGAGCTTCATCCGCAGGCATTCGATCTTGGTCAGGCGGCCATTTTCGCCGTGGATCTTCACCGGCGCGGCCAGCATCTCGATGCGCACCCCTTCCTCCTCCAAATGATGGATCTCAGCCTGGGCCGCGGGCATCTCCGCCTTGGTGCGGCGGTAGAGGATGAACACCTGATCCGAACCGGTACGCAGCGCGGTGCGGGCGCAGTCGATGGCCACGTTGCCGCCCCCAACCACCACCACGTTGCGGCCGAGATTGAGCTGTTCGCCTATATTGACCCTCCGGAGATAATCGACCCCGTGCAGCACACCGGCAAGCTCCTCGCCCTCGACCCCGAGCTTGCGGCTGGCATGTGCGCCAGGACCAAGGAAAACCGCACCAAAACCCTCATTCTGCAAATCCTGCAGGCTCTTGTCCTTGCCGATGGTGACGTTGTTGACCATGGTAACCCCGCAGTTTCGCAGGGCATCGAACTCCGCCTCGATGATCGGCCGGGGCAGACGATAGGCCGGAATGCCCACCGCCAGCATGCCGCCGGAAACCGGCAGGCTCTCGAAGATGGTGCAGTGGTAGCCCAAATGGGCGAGGTAATACGCCACCGACATCCCTGCCGGACCGGAACCGACAATGCCCACTTTTTTATCCTTGGGCAGGGCGCAGGCTTGGAGCAGATTCTTATTATTGGCCACCATCCAGTCCACGATATAGCGTTCGAGCATGCCGATGGCCACCGGCTCGCCTTTTTTCCCCCGGATGCAATGCCCCTCGCACTGGAACTCATGGGGGCAGACCCGCGAACAGATGGCGGGAAGCGAGTTGGTCTTGCGATCAAGCCAGTAAGCCTCCTCGATCTTGCCTTCCCGCAACAGCTTGATGAAGCCGGGGATATCATTATGCACCGGGCACCCTTCCCGGCATTTGGGCTTTTTGCATTGCAGGCACCGCTCCGCCTCCAGTTGCGCGGTCTTGGCCTCATAGCCGGAAACAACCTCGTCAAAATTCTTGATCCGCCCGGACACGGGCAATTCCCGAGAAAATTGACGGGGAATGCTCATTCTTTCTTTTGTTTCCATCACTGCCTCCTCCCCGGAAGATTGAAGCATCGGTACAAGTACCGATATTTATCATAATAACGACAGGTTAGACCATAATTAGCACATGGTAAACTGTTTTACTGCGCATTTCATGCATAAAGTATCGTTCCAGCCGCCGCAGACGGAAAAATTCGCCTCACCGGCGGATGCTTTTCAGCGGAAAAAAGCGCTCCCTTCTCCGTAATCAGGCAAATGACGCTTGACAATTCCTTGGATAACCCGCAAGTTATACAATATATCTCATCAATTCAGCAGAATACATGCGAGCGACATACTTTATGAAAGCAGAGTTTATCAACCCATTTTTAACCGCCGCCAAGAATGTTCTTGAAACAATGGCGCAAACCCAGGTAACTCCCCAAAAACCCCGCCTGAAAGAGGGCAACACCTCCTATGGCGAGGTTACCGGCATCATCGGCATGACCTCTGAAGAAATCACCGGTTCCATGATCGTGAGTTTCACGGAAAAATGCATCCTGAAAATTGTCGCCAACATGCTGATGGAAGACCCCAAGGATAAAATTGACGATGAGGTCGTTGATGCGGTCGGCGAACTGACCAATATGATCTGCGGCGGGGCCAAGGCCCAGTTGGCCAAGCTTGACCATAAATTCGCCCTGGCCACCCCCAACATGGTTGTTGGCAAGGGGGTAGAAATCTCCTATTACTCCAAGGCGCCAACCATTGTCATTCCCTTTGAAACCGCCGCAGGTTCTTTTGTTGTTGAGGCGAATCTCAGCGAAAAATCATAGGATTCTTTGCAGCCTTTCCCTATAAAAAAAGCCGCTCGTTTCCGAGCGGCTTTTTTTATTCCATTCTTTTCTTCTTCTCAGGAAGGCTTGCGCCTTTCGGCAACCTTCAACCGGCTCAAGGCCCGCTGCAAGGCGGCTTCGGCCCTGGTGCGGTCAAACTTTTCCTTCTGGGCCTGCGCTTCGGCCAGACGTTTTTCCGCCCGCTCCTTGGCCCGCATTGCGCGCTCGACATCAATATCCGCTCCACGCTCAGCCGATTCAACGAGAAAGGTCAGCTTATTATTGGATACTTCACAAAACCCGCCACTCACCATCAGGGTTTCTTCCTGGGCCCCGGTCTTGTAGGTCAGAACACCTGTTTTGATCGTGCTCAGGAAAGGGGCATGGTTGGCAAGAACACCAAATTCACCGCCGTAGCCGGGAGCGGTGACAATGTCAACCTCCTTGCTCACTACGGCCCCTTTGGGAGTTACCACTTCCAACTTTAATTTTTCAGCCATGGGTAATCCTCAAGTCCTTGCCGGACCGCCAAGGGTCCGGCAAGTCAGTCAGTTCCTTAAGCAGCGGCCTTCTCTTTGTTGGCCTTCTCAACCGCCTCTTCGATGCTGCCAACCATGTAGAAAGCGGTCTCGGGCAGATCGTCGTGCTTGCCTTCCAAGATCTCTTTAAAGCCACGGACAGTGTCGGCAACCTTGACGTACTTGCCGGCCATGCCGGTGAAGGTCTCGGCGACGGTGAAGGGCTGGGACAAGAAGCGCTGAATCTTCCGGGCACGGGTAACCAGGGTCTGATCCTCTTCGGAGAGCTCGTCCATACCCAGAATCGCGATGATGTCCTGCAGATCCTTGTACTTCTGGAGGCTGGTCTGCACGCCACGGGCAACCAGGTAATGCTCCTCACCCAAAACATTGGGATCGAGGATGCGGGAGGTGGAGTCCAGGGGATCAACCGCCGGGTAGATGCCAAGCTCGGCGATCTGACGGGAAAGAACAACGGTACCGTCAAGATGGGCAAAGGTGGTGGCCGGAGCCGGGTCGGTCAAGTCGTCCGCCGGTACGTAAACGCACTGTACCGCGGTGATGGAACCCTTGTTGGTGGAGGTGATCCGCTCCTGAAGCGCACCGAGGTCGGTGGCCAGGGTGGGCTGATAACCAACCGCCGAAGGAATACGGCCAAGAAGCGCGGAAACCTCGGCGCCGGCCTGGGTGAAACGGAAGATGTTGTCAACGAAGAAGAGCACGTCCTGGCCTTCCTCGTCGCGGAAGTACTCCGCCGCGGACAAGCCGGTCAGCGCGACACGGGAGCGGGCTCCCGGCGGCTCGGTCATCTGGCCGTAAACCAGGGCCGCTTTCGGCAGAACGCCGGACTCTTTCATCTCGTGGTAGAGATCGTTACCCTCACGGGTACGCTCGCCAACCCCGCAGAATACGGAGATACCGCCATGATGCATGGCGATGTTGTTAACCATTTCCATCATGATAACGGTCTTGCCGCAACCAGCGCCGCCGAACAAGCCCATCTTACCGCCACGAGGAAAGGGAACCAGCAGGTCGATAACCTTGATGCCGGTTTCCAGAACATGCACCTCGGTGGACTGATCGGTGAAAGCAGGGGCAGGACGATGAATGGTCCGCATTTTCTCGGAGGAAATGGGCCCCATGCCATCAACCGGACGACCGACCACGTTCATGATCCGACCCAAGGCCGGTGCACCGCAGGGAATCTCAATGGGTTTGCCGGTATCCGTGCATTCCTGGCCGCGCACCAGACCATCGGTCTGATCCATGGCAACACAACGAACAACGTTGTCGCCAAGATGCAGGGCAACCTCGATGATCAGGTTGCCGGGCTCGTCACTGATCCCCTTGTTGCTGACCTGCAGGGCATTCATGATCTCCGGCAGGTTATCCGGCTCAAACTCAACGTCTACAACAGGTCCGATGACCTGAACAATTTTACCAACTCTTGCTTCACTCATTGAAAAGCCTCCTTGAGCCTAGTACGTACATTGACAATCTATGATTGCTGAATGATTCAGCCTGATTTCACCTGGTTACTTCAACGCTTCCGCGCCGCCGACAATGTCCATCAATTCAGCGGTGATGCCAGCCTGCCGGGCCTTGTTGTAAATCAGGGTCAGGCTGTGGATGATATCCTTACAGGCGTTGGTGGCGTTATCCATGGCGCTCATCCGGGCGGCATGCTCGCTGGCGCTTACTTCCAGCATGGCATGGTAGACCATGACATTCATGTACAGCGGCAGCAGCACTTCCATGATCTCTTCGGTGCTCGGCTCATAGATGTATGCCCCGGTCGCCGAAGAGGTCGTCTCGGTTGCCGCTACTACGTCCGGCTGGATGGGCAGAAACATCTGCTCTGCCGGACGCTGCACGGCAACGCTCTTGAATTTCCCGTAGACAATGCGAACTTCATCGCTCTCACCGGAGAGAAAATTCCCGGCGATATCTTGAGCAATGGTCCTGGCATTAAACATCTGGAAGGTGCCCATCAGGTCGGTGTAACGCTGCCGGACCTTGCCGGTCTTCCGGAAATAGCTGGCGCTCTTCTTGCCGATGCATACCAGAGAAACCTTCTTGCCTTCGGCCTCAAACCCGGCAATCAGCTTGTCGGTCATCTTCAGGATATGCGCATTGAAACTTCCGCACAGGCCACGGTCCGAGGTGACCACCAGGATCTCCACGGTCTTGACCTCACGCTTCTCCATGAGCGGAAAAGCGCCGGAATCCATGGCTGAAGAAAGATTGCCCATGGCCGCGTTGAACTTTTCTGCGTAGGATCGGAAATCTTCCATCTTCTGTTGCGCCCCGCGAAGCTTGGCCGCAGCAACCATGTTCATGGCCTTGGTGATCTGGGCAGTTTTCTTCACCCCGCCGATCTTCATTTTTATATCTTTCAGGCTCGCCATGAGACCTTACCCCCTTATTTAAGGCCCTTAGCAGCCTTGAAAGATTCCCCGAAGGCCTGCAGCGTGCTCCTCATTTTCTCTTCCAGGGCGGCATCAATGGCTTGCTTTTCTTTCAGGTCATCATAGATGCTCGGCTGATTTTTCTCAATATGGGCATAGAGCTGGTGCTCATACTCAGCCAGAGAGTCAACGGGCAGGGTATCGAGATAGCCGCGGGTACCGGCAAAGAGGATACAGATCTGTTTTTCCATGGGCAGCGGCTGATACTGGGGCTGCTTGAGAATCTCAACCAGACGGGCGCCACGGGTCAACTGCGCCTGGGTGGCGGCATCAAGATCGGAACCAAAACCGGCAAAAGCGGCGAGCTCACGATACTGGGCCAGATCCAGACGCAGAGTGCCGGCAACCTGCTTCATGGCTTTAACCTGGGCAGCGCCACCTACGCGGGATACGGAAAGACCGACGTTGATCGCGGGACGAACCCCGGCGAAAAAGAGGTTGGGCTCAAGATAAACCTGACCGTCGGTAATGGAAATAACGTTGGTCGGGATAAAGGCGGAAACGTCACCGGCCTGGGTCTCGATGATGGGCAGGGCGGTAAGGGAACCGGCGCCCAACTTGTCATTGAGCTTGCAGGAACGCTCCAGCAGACGGGAGTGGTTGAAGAAAATGTCACCGGGGTAAGCTTCACGTCCCGGCGGGCGACGAAGGAGCAGGGAGAGCTCGCGGTAGGAAACCGCCTGCTTGGAAAGATCGTCATAGATGATCAGGGCGTGCTGGCCATTGTCCCGGAAGTACTCGCCCATGGCGCAACCGGCAAAGGCTGCGACATACTGCATGGGCGCCGGATCGGAGGCGCAGGCCGCTACCACGGTGGTGTATTCCATGGCGCCGTGCTTACGGAGCGCTTCAACAACCAGGGCCACGGTGGATTTCTTCTGGCCGATGGCCACATAAACGCAGTGCACGTCGGTGTATTTCTGGGCGATGATCGCGTCAACACAGAGAGCGGTCTTGCCGATCTGACGGTCGCCGATGACCAGCTCGCGCTGGCCGCGGCCAACCGGGGTCATGGCGTCAACCGCCTTGGCGCCGGTGTAGCAGGGCTCGTGCACTGACTTTCTGGCGATAACGCCGGGAGCCAGAACCTCGATCTTGGAGCTGTGCTTGGCATTGAGCGGGCCCTGGCCGTCAATGGGAGTGCCCACGCCGTCAACGACGCGGCCTTCCATCTCGGGGCCGACCGGAACCTCGGCGATACGGCCGGTCCGTTTTACGGTGTCGCCTTCCTTGATCTTCCGCACGTCGCCAAGAATCGCGCAACCGACGTTGTCCGCTTCCAGGTTCAAGGCGATGCCCAAAATGCCGCTGGGGAACTCCAGCAGCTCCATGGCCATGCACTTCTCAACCCCGTACACACGAGCGATACCGTCACCAACGGAGATTACGGTGCCGGTTTCACTCAGATCAACTTTACTTTCGTAATCCTTGATCTGCCCTTTGATGATTTGACTGATCTCTTCGGCTTTGATCTGCATTTGTCGTATTAACTCCCCTTAATGGATTCTTTTAAACCAGCAAGCTGTGACTTGATGCTTCCATCGAGCACCAGATCACCGACCTTGGCCACGATCCCGCCGATAATGGACGGATCGACCTGGGCCGTAAGGACGACCTGCTTGCCGGTTATTTTTTCCAATGTTGCCTTCACCTTTGCACTGAGTTCGGGGGTCAGCTCCATGGCCGAAACCACCGTCCCCTGACACATATTGTTATCCGCATCGACCATCGCCTGAAATACCGCGGCGATGTCGGGGAGGATGTTCGCCCGTTTCTTCTGCACCAGCAGCTTGAAAAAATTACCCAAAACCTGGGAAACCTGCATGGAGGCGAGGAGATGCTCCATGACCTTCTCCCGCGCCTCAACCGGATACAGCGGGTTGGTCAGGGCATCGGCCACCTCCGGCATCCCGACGAAAAGCTCGGACATGGCGTTGAGGGTCTTGGTGAAATCCGCGAAGGCATTGCCTTCCTTGCCAACCGCAAACAACGCCTTGGCGTACCGTTTGGCTATTACTGTGTTCTTCACTGAATACCTCCCACCTTTTCAAGAGACAGCTCAACCATCCTGCTCTGATCCGCAGGCTGAATATTCTTTTTCACCAGCTCTTCCGCCAGCAGCACGGCTTGTTCGGCAATCTCGCCCTTCAGCCGGGTCTTGGCCTCGGCAACTTCATGGGCCACGGCCATCTCGGCCTGACGCTTGATGTCGCCCGCATTGCGCTCGGCATCGGCAATGATCTTTGCCTTCTCGGCCTCGCCCTGCTTGACCGCCTCGGTAATAATGGAGTTCACCTCGTCATCGAGCCTGGCAAGCTTGGCTTCGGCCTCCTTGTACAGTTGCTCTGCTTCGGCCTTGCGGGATTCCAGGGCCTCAAGCTGATCCTTGATCCCGTCCCGCCGGCTGCTTAAGCCGTCGGCAAATGGTTTTTTCAAAAAAAAGACCAGAATAAAGAGCAAGCCGGCAAAGTTCGTGGTCCGCCACAGGAGATCCAACCACTTCTCCTTGGGGATGGCGCCATCGCCGGAGGCATATGCGGTGGCGGCAACCGCCAGCACCATGAGCACCGACAGGGCTGCAGAGCTGATTTTTTTCCAGGATGCGTTTTTCATTTACAGAGCCCTCCCCAAAACCTTGCCGGCCATCTCGTTGGCAAACCCGGAGACCTGGCCCTGCAACTCTGCTTGGGCCGCGGCAAACTCTTTTTCTATTCCGGCCAGTTGACCGGTTTTCTGCGCATCAACCTCCTTGCGGATCCCGGCCAGTTTTTCCGTGCTTTCGGCCAGGGCGGCATTGCGGGCGGTTTCGTACTCTTTCTTGGCCCTGATCCTGGCCTCCTTCATCTTCTGCCCAAACTCATCGAGACGCAGCACGGCATTCTTCTTGAATTGGTCAATGCCCTCATCAAGGCCGCCGATCTTTTTTTGCCGATCTTCGAGAATCGAGCGGATCGGTTTGTACAAGACTGCATTCAGGACGACAATAAGCAAGAGCATATTGGCAATCTGAATGAGCATGGTCAGGTCGATGGTAATCATTACTGGCCCCCGTTTTTCTTGACAATTAATATGTTAAAAAATCTTGGTATGTGCGCGTGAAATGAATGCCTGTTCATTAACAATTGAACGGTTCTAATCGAATTTATTTTGCCTGTCAATACATTTTCCCGTTGCTTTTTTTCCCGTTTTTCCCTGGGTATTTCTACAGAATCATCGCCCAACCGATTATTTTTTCAACGTCCCGGTTTTCAGGAAGACGCTTTCGCTCCTTGGGCGGTGATGATGGATGGCACTGCAGCAAGCGCCTCCGGCAATTTATCCGCCATGGTTCCCCCGGCCTGGGCCATGTCCGGGCGCCCGCCCCCGCTGCCGCCCACCATGGCCGCCACCTCTTTGACAATCTGCCCGGCATGGAAACGGCTGCTCAGATCCTTGGTGACCATGGCCAACAGGCTCACTTTGCCTTCGAAGACGCCGCCTAAAACAGCGATGCCGCTGCCCAGTCCGTCCCGCACCCTGTCGCCGACCTCACGCATGGTTTTCGGCGAATCCATGGCGATCTGGGAGACAACCACCTTCACCCCCCCGATCTCCTGGGCGTTGCCGAGCATGGAATCGAGATCATTGACGGAAAGATCCGCGGTGAGCCGGCTGACTTCCCGTTCCAGCTCCTTCTGCCGAGCCAGCATTTTTTCTATCTTTCCGGGAAGTTCCTCCGGGGAGGTCTTGAGTTTGGCCGCCAGCATTCCCAACTGCGCCTCGACCTGCTGGAACCGCTCCATGGCGCCGGGGCCGGTTACCGCCTCAATCCTCCGCACCCCGGCGGCGATGCCGGTTTCGCTCAGAATCTTGAACATGCCGATCTCTCCGGTCGCGCCCACATGGGTGCCGCCGCACAGCTCCTTGCTGATCTCCCCCACGGAAACAACCCGGACTTTTGCCTCGTATTTCTCGCCGAACAGGGCCGTGGCCCCGCCCTTGATGGCCTCTTCCCGGTCGAGCACCGCGGTGGACACCGGGGCATTGGCCCGGATGGCCTCGTTGACGATCTTTTCCACCCGGCCAAGCTCCTCGCGGCTGAGGGGGGAAAAATGGGTGAAATCGAAGCGGAGCCGGTCCGGATTGACCAGGGAGCCGGACTGTTTGACATGCTCGCCCAGAACCTCCCGCAAAGCGGCCTGCAAAAGATGGGTGGCGGTGTGGTTGTTGGCCGTGCGCTGGCGCTTGCCTTCCGCCACCTTGAGCTCGACGGTCTCGCCGAGGGCCAGGCTGCCCTCGACAACCTCGGCCCGATGGAGGACGAGCCCATCCCCCGCAACCACGGTATTTTCCACCCTGGCCTTGCCCTGCGGCCCGATAATCATGCCCCGGTCGCCGCTCTGCCCGCCGGATTCGGCATAAAACGGGGTTTCCGGGCAAACTACGGAGATCTGCTCGCCGGTGCCGGCCTGCGCAAGACTGTCTCCGCCGCCGCTCAACAACCCGTTGATTACTCCACGGTGATGGCGCGTTTCATACCCGACAAAGCGGGTCCGCAATCCCGTGTCGAGCAGGGCGCGCACCCCTGGCCCCATTTCGGCAAGCGAGGTGGCTTTCCAGGATTTTTTGGACTGATTGCGCTGCACCTCCATGGCCGCGTTGAATCCGGATTCATCCGCCAGCATTCCTTTCTCGATGGCGATGTCCTTGACGATATCCACGGGAAAACCAAAAGTATCGTAGAGCTTGAAGATGAACTCCCCTGCCACCACCTTTTCCCCCGCCTCCCGCAGCCGCTTCATCTCCTGATGGAGCATGGCCAGCCCGTTGTCCAGGGTTTCCAGGAAGCGCGCCTCCTCGTTGTGCACCACCTTGGCCAGGAGCTCCCGCGCCCCATGGAGATGGGGATAGGGTTCGCCCATCTCCGCGATGACGGCCTCGGTGATCCCGGTCAAAAAAGGTTTTTTCAATCCCAGGGAGCGGCCGAAACGGATGGCCCGCCGCATGATGCGCCGGAGCACATAGCCTCGCCCCTCGTTGGAGGGCAGCACCCCGTCGGCCACCAGAAAGGTGGTGGCCCGGCTGTGATCGGCGATGACCCTTAAAGCCGTGTTGACTGCAGCATCCTCTCCATACTTCACCCCGGCGGCATCGGCGATGGCCGCGATGATCCCGGCAAAGAGATCGGAGTCGTAGTTGGTGAATTTCCCCTGGGTAACGGCGGCAATGCGCTCCAAGCCCATGCCGGTGTCGATGCTCGGCTTGGGCAGCGGAGTCAGGGTGCCGTCCTCGCTCCGGTTGAACTGCATGAACACCAGGTTCCAGATCTCCAGAAAACGGTCGCAGTCGCAGCCGAGCTTGCAATCCGGCCTGCCGCAACCCGCCTCCACGCCCTGGTCGATGTGGATCTCGGAACAAGGGCCGCAGGGGCCGGTATCGCCCATGGCCCAGAAGTTGTCCTTTTCCCCCATCCGGACAATGCGGCCCTGGGGCAGATCCTTGACCTTTTCCCAGAGAGCGAAGGCCTCGTCGTCGTCTTCAAACACCGAGACCCAAAGCTTTTCCGGGGGAAGGCCGATCTCCTTGGTGAGAAAATCCCAGGCATAGTGGATCGCATCTTTTTTGAAATAATCGCCAAAGGAAAAATTGCCGAGCATCTCGAAAAAGGTGTGATGCCGCGCGGTGTAACCCACATTTTCCAGATCGTTGTGCTTGCCGCCGGCCCGCACGCAGCGCTGGCTGGTGGCCGCCCTGACGTAATCACGCTTGTCCTCGCCCATGAAAACCCGCTTGAACTGGACCATCCCGGCATTGGTGAAGAGCAGGGTGGGGTCGTCGTGGGGAACCAGGGCAGAGCTTTCCACCACAGTATGGCCCTTGTCGGCAAAATAGGTCAAAAATCGCTTGCGTATGTCGTTTCCGGTCATTGGGACATTCCTTCAAAGTACAGAAGCGGGATGCATCCGCACCCCGCTTCTTGATAACAACCTTTCCCTGTGTAACGGATCAGTCAGCAGCCGCAGCCGGCGCGACAACCGTTCCTTTTTCCCCCATCACCGGGAGACCATACCCGAGGCGCACCTTTCTTTCAAGGTCATCGCACATCTCCGGGTGCTCCTTGAGGAAAAGCTTGGAGTTCTCCCTGCCCTGGCCGATGCGTTCGCCGTTGTAGGAGTACCAGGCTCCGCTTTTCTCGACAATATCCTGGGCCGTGGCCAGATCGAGCAGATCGCCGACCTTGGAGGCGCCCTCGCCATAGATGATGTCGAACTCCGCTTCCTTGAAGGGCGGCGCCATTTTGTTTTTCACCACCTTGACCTTGGTCCGGTTGCCGATCACCTCCTGGCCGTCCTTGATCGCAGCCTGCCGCCGGATATCGAGCCTCAGCGAGCTGTAAAACTTGAGGGCGTTGCCGCCGGTGGTGGTTTCCGGGTTGCCGAACATGACCCCGATCTTCATCCGGATCTGGTTGATGAAGATGATCGCGGTATTGGTGCGCTTCAGTACCCCGGTGAGCTTGCGCATGGCCTGGGACATGAGCCGGGCCTGGAGCCCGACATGGGAATCCCCGGCGTTGCCGTCGATCTCCGCCTTGGGTACCAGGGCCGCCACCGAGTCGACAACAATGACATCCACCGCCCCGCTGCGGATAAGGATCTCGACGATCTCCAGGGCCTGCTCGCCATAGTCCGGCTGGGAGACCAAAAGATCGTCCACCTTGACCCCGAGGCGTTCGGCATAGCCGATGTCCAGGGCATGCTCGGCATCGATGAAAGCGGCGCTGCCCCCGGCCTTCTGAGCCTCGGCAATGATATGCAGGGCCAGGGTTGTCTTGCCGGAAGACTCAGGTCCGTAGATCTCCGTAATCCGGCCGCGGGCCACGCCGCCGACCCCGGTGGCGATATCGATACTCAGGGTGCCGGTGGAGATGACCGACACCGCTTCCCGCTCGTCGGTGCCGAGCCGCATGATCGAGCCCTTGCCGAACTGCTTCTGGATCTGGAAAATCGCGGTATCAAGGGTTTTGTTCTTTTCGTCGGCAACGGCCATGGTGTATGTCTCCCAAAGTATAATGAAATCGTAAAAACGAAAAAAATAACACAAAGACGCAAAAAATATTTTAAAGAAACGAGGCGATCATTTTGCCACTCCTGGCATTCGACAGGCTCAGGCCACACGGTTTTCGTGGTTATTCGACGAACCGATCTTTCCTTTAATTTTGCGTCTCTGCGCCTTTGCGTTAACCCTAAGAAATTTATAGTCGGTTCTTTTTACTCTGTCCTGCATCCATTATCAAGACCAAGCTATTCAGCCCAAGCAGGTGCCGGCGCAAAAGATCAAGCGCCGTCTGGCTGGCCTGGGCCTGCACCTGGCTGCGGTCTCCGGAAAAACGGAAAAGAAAGGTCTGGGTTTTTTCCGGGCTGGCCAGGCCGAAATAAACCGTGCCCACCGGCTTGTCTTCGCTGCCGCCGCCAGGTCCGGCAATGCCCGTTACGGCAAGGGCATGGTCAACGGGAGTCACCCGCCGCATCCCCTCGGCCATGGCCCGGGCGGTTTCGGCACTGACCGCGCCGGACCGCAGAAGAATCTCCCGGTTGACTCCGAGCAACCGCTCCTTTAGAACATCGCTGTAAGCCACCACCCCTCCGAGGAAATACCCGGAACTCCCGGCAATGCTGGTCAGGGCATGGCCGATGAGTCCCCCGGTGCAGGATTCCGCCACGGCCACTGTCTGACCGCGCCCGGCAAGCAACCTCCCCACTACGCCTTCCAGGGTGTCGCCTCCTGAGCCGTAACAGCAATCGCCAAGAGACTCCGTCACCTTCCCGGCATATTTTTGCATCGCCGCCTCGGCCTCGTTGCTTGTCGCGCCGGTAACGGTGAGGCTGACATGCACCTCGGGAAACACGGGATAATAGCCGATCCGGACCCTGGGGTCACGGCCCTCCAGATGGGCAAGACGCCGGTTGATCTCGGACTCGGCCAGGCCCACCACCTTGTACACCTTCTGGCGCACCTGCCGGACCTCCTCGCCTTCCCAGACGGCGAGCCGGGTGATCACCGTTTCCAGGAGCAGATCCTCCATCTCCTGCGGCACCCCCGGCAGAAAAAAGATGGGCTTGCCGTCCTGGACCAGAAAATATCCGGCCGTCTTCGCTTCGGTGTGCAGGGCGTGGGCGCCCGCCGGCAACCAGGCGAGTTTTTCAAGGGAAACCCGCTGACCGGCCGGCAGACTGTTACCGTGGGCCTGGATCTTTTTCAGTATTTCCGGATACAAGGTGGCGGGGCGGTCAAGGGCCGAGGAAACCGCGGCATTGGTCAGATCGTCGGTGGTCGGGCCCAGCCCGCCGGTGACAACAACAAAATCAGCCCGCTGCAAAGCCCGTTGCAGGGTGCGGCCGATGAGTTCCGGCTCATCGCCGATGGTGGTCATGGCCAGGATCTCGTGGCCCGCTGCAAAAAGGTGGCTTGCCGCGAAATAGCTGGTGGTGTTCAGCACCCGCCCGGAGGTAAGCTCATCGCCGATGGCAATTATTTCCCCAATCATAATAAAAGAACCAATGTTTTGTTGCCACGAAACCCACGAAAATCACAAAAAAAGAGCGCAAAAAATTTGGCTCGCCGCAACTGATGAACCGGAAAACAACCAACCTTTTTTCGTGTCTTTCATGGATTTCGTGGCGAAACATCAATCAGACAATCCGCCCCAGCACCCCATCCTCGGTGAGCTCTTCCAGTCGCACCGTAACCAACTGGTTCACCAGCCCGCTGCCCCCCTCGCAGGAGACCGGGATATAATTGCCGGTATAGCCCTTCAGCAGACACCCCTGCTTGCGTCCTTCCACCAGGATCTGGCGGACGCTGCCCAGATGCTTGCGGTAAAAGGCGCTCCGTTTTGTATGATCCAAATCCCGCAAGCGCGCAACCCTTTCCTCCTTGACCGGTTTGGGAACCTGATCCGCCATGGAGGCGGCCGGGGTTCCCGGCCTTTTCGAATAGGGAAAGACATGGAGATAGCTCACCGGCAGCGACTCGATCAGACTGTAGGTGTTGGAAAAGGCTTCTTCGTCCTCGCCGGGAAAGCCGACCAGCACATCCACGCCGATGGCTGCGTCCGGCAGACACGCCACGCTCCGTTCCACCACTTTAGCGAAGGCGGCAGCGGGATAGCGGCGGTTCATCCGCTTGAGTATCCCATCATCCCCGCTTTGTAACGGGATATGCAGATAGGGCATCACTGAGGCCGATTGGGCCATGAGATTCAGGAGCTCCTCCGTAATCTCGGTGGGCTCAAGCGAACTCAAACGATAGCGCGCCGGCAGGTTCCGGGCCAGGAGCTGCGCCAGCAATTCGCGCAGGTTGGTCCGGGGAGTAAGATCCTGGCCATAATGGCCGAGGTGGATGCCGGTGAGCACCTGTTCCTTGTAGCCCTGCGCGGCAAAGATCTCGGCCTGGGCCACCACCTTGTCCGGGGCAAGGCTGCGACTGCGTCCCCGGGCATAGGGCACGATGCAGTAGGAACAGAAGCTGTTGCAGCCGTCCTGCACCTTGAGATAGGCCCTGGTCCGCGAGCCGAAGCTGGTGACGGTAAGGGGGCAGATCTCCTTGTGTCCGGCGATATCGCCCAGGTGCATTTCCAGATCACAGTGGCGGTCGGCCAGGGCCACTTCCACCAGGCGATGCTTGCAGCCGTTGCCCACGATGCAGATGGGGCTGTCGGCGATCTCCAGGATCTCCTGGGCTCCGATCTGGGCATAGCAGCCGGTCACGATCAGCCGGGCCTCGGGGTTGGCGCGCAAGGCCCGCCGGATCAACTGGCGGGACTGCGCCCCGGCCCTGGCCGTCACCGCGCAGGTGTTAATGATATAGATATCCGCCGGCTGGGAAAAGGGAACCAGCTCCACTTCCCGCTGGGCAAGTTCCGAAAGGAAGGCCGCCGATTCAAACTGGTTGACCTTGCAGCCGAGGGTGGTAACGGCAATCTTTTTTTTGTTCCGGCCTGTGATATTCATGCCTGTGCCATACGGTTGAACGGTCACGAAACATCGATGATTTTGAGGCTGTTGGTGGTCCCCGCCACCCCGGAGAGACTGCCTGCGGTGATCACCAGCCGCCGCGTCCCGGAGCGGATCAGCCCGGCGCCTTTCAGCAGCTCGGCCAGCTCATGGTCCGACAGGGAGACGGAGGATACGTACAGGGGAAAAACCCCGGAAGAAAGGGCGAGAATATTGCGGACCGTCTGGTTATCGGTGACGGCCACAATCCAGGGCCGGGGCCGCAGCCGGGCGATACGCCTGGCCGTGGCCCCGGTGGCGGTTGGGGTAACGGCCAGGTCCACGGTGCGGTTCTCCAGAACATCGCAGGTGGCGCTGCTGATCAGATCATCGATGCTGTCTTCGGAGCGGATCGCGGCCCGGACCTCCAAGGCAACCCCGCCGCTCTTGACCAGGCCCCGCTCGGTCTGCCGGGCAATTTTTTTGGCAATGCGGACCACGGCCACCGGATCATGGCCAATGGCCGTCTCCTCGGAAAACATGATGGCATCGGCGCCGTCCAGGATGGCGTTGGCCACATCGGTGACCTCGGCCCGGGTGGGCCGGGCATTGTCCACCATGGACAAAAGCATCTGGGTGGCGACGATCACCGGCTTGGCCGCCATGTTGGCCCGGTGGATGATGTCCTTCTGAAGCCCGGGAATCTCTTCGATGGGCAGCTCGATGCCCAGATCGCCCCGAGCCACCATCACCGCATCGGCCTGCGCCAGAATGGAGTCCAGGTTGGCCACCGCCTGCCGCCGCTCGATCTTGGCCAACAGACAGGGGCGGTAGCTCCCGGTTTGCGGCAGGAGAGCGCGGGCGGCCAGCATATCCTCCGGGCTGCCGACAAAGGAGATGCAGATGACATCGGCCTTGTGCTGTATGGCAAAGGCGATGCCGCGCTTGTCTTCCTCGGTGAGTGCCCCGGAAGGCGCATTATAGCCGGGGATATTGACCCCCTTGTTGGACCGGACCACCCCGGCCACCAGGGCCTCTGTTTCGATGATCTCTCCCTCGACGGCCTTGACCTTGAACTGCATCATGCCGTCGCCGACAAAGATGATGGAGCCGGGCCGCACCCCTTGGGCCAGCCCGGAAATTTCATGGGGCAGAAAGATCCCCTTCCCTGGACGGGGCTGGCTTGCGGGCCAGAAACGGACCTTGGCCCCCCGCCGCACGGTAATCGGCTTTGGCACCATGCCCAGCCGCATCTTCGGGCCGGGCAGGTCAACAATGATGGCCACCGGCCTCCCCACCTCCCCGCTGATTTTCCGCAGGCTGGCGATCACCGCGGCGTGTTCCCCAAGGTCTCCGTGGGAGAGATTCAGGCGAAAGCCATCAACTCCGGCTGCCATCAGCCGCCTCTGCACGGCCGGCAAAAAAGAGGCCGGGCCCAGGGTGGCCACAATCTTGGTCTTGGAGATGAATGCGCTCATGTATGTTCCTTGGTTTTTCCGGTTGATCAGGGCTTGTTTGCGAGCCTGACAAACAAGGGACTGGCAAAGGCTGCATCGCTACCAGTGTATCTTTTTTCCGCTGCGGCTGCCAGACACAAATTTCACCTCATCGCGCAATCTCGCCGCACCCCAGAACCTCCTCTCCCTCATAAAAAACCGCAAACTGGCCGGGGGTCACGGCCCGTTGCGGCTCGGCAAAAGTCAGCCGCACCCCGGTGTCAAAGCCCACGATCTCTGCCTGGCCGGCCGGATGCCGGGAACGGATTTTCACCGCGCACACATGGGGCAAGGGCGGGGGGGGGCCGCTCACCCAATGCACGACAGGCAGCACCATCTCCCGCTGCCAGAGATCCGCGTCCTTGCCGACCACCACCACATTGCGCTCCGGATCAAGCGTTGCCACATACCAGGGGGTGGCGTCCGGCAAACCCAATCCCCGCCGCTGGCCGATGGTATAGTGATGGATGCCCGCGTGTTGCCCAAGTTCCTTGCCCTGCAAGGTCAGCATCGAGCCGGGTCGCCCTTGCCCCTGGGAATGGACAGCGAGAAACTCCGCCACCGACTGATGCTTCAGAAAACAGATATCCTGGCTCTCCGGGGTATCCCCAAACGCCAGGCCGAACCCGGCAGCCAGCTCGTACACCTCCTCCTTCCGGAATGTGCCCAAGGGAAAGCAGAGGCGGGCCAGTTGCTCCTGACCGAGCATCGCGAGAAAATAGGATTGATCCTTTTTGGGATCCATCCCTTTGAGCAACCGGTATCCGGCTTTCTCATCCCCGCTGATCCGGACATAATGCCCGGTGGCCAACAGATCCGCCCCGAGATCCTCACGGGCCCGAGCCAACAGGAGGCCGCACTTGATGGTGCGGTTGCATACCACGCAGGGGTTGGGGGTTTTCCCGGCAAAATAGCCGGCGCAGAAATACTCCACCACCTCCCGTTGGAAAGGTTCGGCCAGATCCACCACGGTCAGGGGAATCCGCAAGAAATCGGCCACCGCCCGGACCCGCTGCAGTTGCTCGGCCAGATCGGGCTGGGCCAGGGCCATGAAAACGCCCTGCACCCGCGCCCCCTGTTGTTGCAACAGGGCGGCGGCCACCGAGGAGTCAACCCCGCCGCTCATGGCGACAACAATTTTTTTTTGGTGTATAGTCGTCTCGAAACTCACTGCCATCCGATCCCCTGCACGAAAAGGCTTGTCGATGAAACTCCCGGAACTTCTTGCCCCAGCAGGCAATTTTGAAAAAATGCAGACCGCCATCCACTACGGTGCGGACGCTGTCTATCTCGGCGGCAAAAAATTCAGCCTCCGGGCCCATGCCACCAATTTCAGCGACGAGGAAATAGTCCAGGCCACAGCCTATGCCCACGAGCACGGTGTCCAAGTATACACCACCCTCAACATCTTTGCCCACAATGACGATCTTGCCGAGCTGCCCGGTTATCTGGCCGCTCTGCGCGAGGCCAAGGTAGACGGGTTGATCATCTCCGATCCGGGCATCCTCGCCGTGGCCCAACGGGTGGCGCCGGAAATCCCGATTCATCTCAGCACCCAGGCCAATGTCACCAACCTGGAAAGTGTCCGTTTCTGGGTGGGCCAGGGGGTCAAACGTCTCAATCTGGCCCGGGAGCTTTCCCTGGCCGAGATCACCCGGATCCGGCAGGCCACCGAGGCGGAGCTGGAGATCTTCGTGCACGGGGCGCTGTGCATCTCCTACTCGGGCCGCTGCCTCTTGAGCCTCTATCTCACCGGCCGCGACGCCAACCAGGGCAACTGCGCCCATCCCTGCCGCTACCACTACCAGTTGGAAGAGGAAAAGCGGCCGGGCCAGTTCTTCCCGGTGGAGGAAGACAGCCGCGGCACCTATATCTTCAACGCCAAGGATCTCTGCCTCTTGAACCGTCTGCCCGAGCTGGTCCGGGCCGGGGCGGACAGCCTCAAGATCGAGGGGAGGATGAAAAGCGTCTACTATGTGGGGGCCATAACCCGCCTCTACCGGGCAGCCCTTGATTACTGGGGGGCGCAGGGGCTTGATGCCGCCCTGCCTGAGTCCTTCCGGGAGGAGTTGCTGAAGATCGGCTCCCGCGGCTACACGGAAAACTTCTTCGACCAGCCGCCAGGCACAGCCGACATGCTCTACGACGGGCCCATGATCAGCTACGACTATGCCCCGGTGGGCATCGTCCGCCAGGCTGCGTCCCAGCCGGTTATTGAGACCCGCAACCCCATCGCGGTGGGCGACCGGCTGGAATACCTGGGGCGCGGCCTCGTAAACACCGCCCACACCGTGCTTTCTCTCTCCGGCCCAAACGGAGCCCAACTCTCCCAGGCAAACCCGAACAGCCTTATCACCCTTGGCCTGGACCCAGCGCCTGCAGTCTGTGAGAACAACGGTCTTTTTCGGAAAAAAATGGCCTCCTGAACAAATAATGCCTATACTTAAAAAATATGATGGACGCGCAACAACGGTGCTTCGACAGGCTCAGCACGAACGGAAAAATCAATAATTTCAAGATAACTACCGTTCGTGCTGAGCCTGTCGAAGCACCGTTCGGGTTGTTACAGGTTTCATCTGGCATAGCATGTATCAAATCACGAGGAGCGTCCCTTCGCCATGCAGCACATCCTGAGCATCGCCATGATTCTTGCCGGAGCAGTTGTCATGCTCATCAGCCTTGTCAAGGCCAGGGAACTGCACGTCCTCACCCCCTTCATCCCCGAGCGCAGCAAGCCGGAAATCATCCGCTCCCTTCGGTTGCACCGCGGGCTGATGCTTTTCTTCCTGGTGGGCTACTGCGTGGTGGCCGGGGTCTTTGCCCTGCGCCTCCCCTTTGTCGGCGAGTTCCTCGTCGGCCTCGTCTTCCTGTCCGGGGCGGTCTTCGTTCTCCTCGGCCTTCGCGTCCAGACCAGAATGCTTCTTGAGATAAAGAACACCCTGCACGGCCTGTTGCCCATCTGCGCTTCCTGCAAAAAAATCCGCAGCCCCGATGGCGACCCCCATGACCCGGCCGCATGGAGCAGCGTGGAAACATTCATCTCCGCCAAGACCTCGGCCGATTTCACCCACAGCATCTGCCCGGACTGCCTGAAAAAACTCTACCCGGATCTCTATAAATAATTATCGTCATGAGTTCTCCTCGCTTTGAACCGTTTCAGGATCGCCTGAGCCGCGATATCCGCAATGCGCTTTCCTCGGCCCTGCCCCTGGCGTTGGCCCAGAATGATCTTGCCCCGGTCCGCACCGTTGCCGCCCGATATCTGCACCCGGGGCTGGCCGCACCCTATGCCGCCTATATCGAGGCGAGACTGGCGGGGTACGCCTTGGCCCTGGCGACTATCAACCGCACCAAGGCCACCACCCCCCTGGCCAAGGCGCTGGTGCTCTGGGATTTGGAGCTTTTTTTCGAGGTCCACGAAATTCTGGAACAGGCTTGGCATGGGGCGCATAGCGCGGAAAAAGAGATCCTCCAGGCCATGATCCGGGCGGCGGGCTTCTATATCAAAGGGGAGTATGGGTATTTCGAGGCAGGGGCCAAGATGGCCGCTCGGGCCGTGGCAACACTCGAAAAAAACCGGCGGGAGTGCATCGGGTTCGATGTGGATACGCTTGTGGAGAGTTTGCGCGGTCTGGATCCAATCCCGCCCAAACTATTGCGGCAGGAGCAGTCTCAGTGAATGACCCGGTTGATTTTTCGTTCGAGAATCTCCAGGGTAAAGGGCTTGAGGATCAACTCATCCACCTTGAGCTGCACGGCCATGCTGATCTTGGCCGTGGTGGCCTCCGCCGTCACCATGATAAAGGGGAGATCTTTCAACTTCTCGCTGGAGCGGATCTCCCGCAGCAGTTCAAACCCGCTCATCACCGGCATGTTCCAGTCGGAAATGACCAGATCTATCCTCTTGGCATGCAGGATTTTCAAGGCCTCGCTGCCATCCGGGGCCTCGTGAATATTGAAAAATCCCATCCGTTGCAACTGGATCTTCATGATATTGCGGAGTACCGCCGTATCGTCCACGATGAGGATCTCTCTGTTCGCCTGGATCATTTTTCCTTTCCCCTGTCGTCGGTTGGTTGCGGGCTGCTCTCACTTATCTTCTCGGCATGATTCGAAAAAGATATGAACTATATTTTCGAATCATGCCGGATCACCTGTGGCGGACAGCGGCTTTGCCGAGCCGCGGCTCCATGGTTTACGGAAATAAATGATTCTGTTATGATCAGCACTTTTCGTGCGCTGTCTGTGTGATATTTTCGCCGAATTTCGGCACACAAGCCCTACCAGGGAGGCTTCTCATGGCTGACTCGACCTTGCCGCCATTCATCCAGGCTCTGCTTACATCCGACGCATACCCGCATCCCGCGCCGGAAATAACCCTGGTGCAAACCCATATCTCCTATGTGCTGCTGGCCGGCGACTTTGTCTACAAAATCAAAAAACCCGTTGATTTCGGCTTTCTCAACTTCACCACCCTGGAACAGCGCAAGCATTTCTGCGAAGAGGAGCTGCTCCTGAACCGGCGGCTGTGTCCCTCCCTGTACCTTGGCTTGGCGGCGATCACCGGGCAGGACGGGACCTTTTCCCTGGACGGTCCCGGGGCTCCGGTGGAATACGCGGTGAAGATGGCTCGGATGCCGGAAGAGCGGATGATGGCCAAGGTCATCGCCCAGGGCGGGCTCACCAAGGATATCCTCGACAGGATCATCGCTATCCTGGTCCCCTTTTACGCCAAGGCGGAAAGCGGGCCTGCCATTGAAAAATTCGGCACGGCCCAGGCGGTGAGCGTCAATGTGCTGGAAAATTTTGAGCAGACCCAAAGCTTCATCGGCTGCGAGGCCCTGAGTCAAGGGCAGTTCGAAGCAATCAGCGGCTATGCCCGCGATTTTCTAAAAAAAGAAGACCTCTTTGCCGCCAGAATCGGAGCGGGAAGGGTCCGCGACTGCCACGGCGACCTCTATTCCGCCAACATCTGCCTGGCCGACGAGATCTACATCTACGACTGCATCGAGTTCAACCAGCGGTTCCGCTACTGCGACGTGGCCAGCGACGTGGCCTTTCTGGCCATGGACCTCGACTTCCACGGCCTGCCCGAGCTTTCCGGATATTTTATCGAACGGTTCTGCCAGACTGCCGGCGACACCACCCTGCTGCCCATGCTCAACTTCTATAAATGCTACCGTGCCTATGTGCGCGGCAAGATCGGCCTGTTTACCGCCCATGCCCCGGAGGTTGATCCGGCCACCGCCGAGAAGTGCCTGAACCAGGCAAAAAAATACTTCGCCCTGGCCGAGCGCTATGCCGCAGCCTGAGCTGTTTATCTTTTTCGGCCTGATCGCCACGGGCAAGTCCACCGTGGCCCAGGCCTGGGCCACGCGACGCGCGCTTCGCTATTACAATTCCGATGTGGTGCGCAAGGAGCTGGCCGGACTCACCCCGCAGACCCGCCAGCGGGAAACCGCGGATCAAGGGATCTATACCAGCGAGTTCACCGCCAAAACCTATGCGGCCCTGCTCGAACGGGCCGAGCACGATCTGACCCAGGGCCAAGGCGTGGTGCTGGACGCCTCTTACCAGCGCAAGGCCGACCGCGACCAGGTGCGGATGCTTGCGCAGCGGTTGGGGGTTCGGCTATACTGTGTTCTCTGTGTCTGTTCGGAAGAAGAAATGAAACGCCGCATGGCCCAGAGGGCTCTTGACCCGCAGGCGGTGTCGGACGGGCGCTGGGAGATTTATCTGAAACAGAAAGAGCGGTTTGAATCCCCGGCAGAACTTGCCCCGGACCAGCTCATAACCCTGTCAACCGATCTGCCGGTGGAGACTGTTTTAGCGCAGCTTTCCGCCCACCTGGAGGCGCAGCCATGAATACGCGAATCTATGTCCTGAAGTTTCCCAAGGAAGTCATCGACCAGCCCATCATCAGCAATCTGGTCAAGAAATACGATCTGGAGTTCAACATCCTCAAAGCCACCATCCTGCTCCAGCAGGAAGGGGTCATGGTCCTCGAATTCATCGGGCATAAGGCCAATGTCAAAAAGGGTATCGCCTATCTCAACGAGATGGGGGTTTCGGTGAAAAGCATGGCCGGCAATATCCACCGCGATGAGGAAAAATGCTATCAATGCGGGGCCTGCACCGGCGTCTGCCCCACCGGCGCCCTCTCCCTCCACCGGCCCGACATGGCGGTGCTGTTCGACGAGGAAAAATGCACGGCCTGCGGCCTCTGCGTCTCCGTCTGCCCGGCTCGGGCCATGGAGGTTTCCCTCAACGGCAGCGTGGCCGAGCTGGCTGCTTAGGGGCCGTTAAGAAAGAGTCATCGTCGTTAACAGCAGCGTAAGCGGCGCTGCTTCGTTACGGCCCCTTATGCCGATCACAATTTTTCAATGGGATGGTTGTTTTTTGGACAACGGCCTAGTCCCGGCGGTTCTCGGCAAGCCTTTCCGCCACGAGGGGGAAACGGCCCAGGTCCGTGTGGGGCAGAAAATGGGAGGCAATGTACTGCTCCTGAAACACCGGCATCTCCGAAAGCTCGAAGCTGGTCATCTTCCGCACCACCTCCACGACATCGCGACGGATATGGTTGCTCATCTCGCTCATCCAGGCGCCCATGAGCGAGCCGTTCCCCACATAGAGCACCCGGTCGGCGTCCACCTGGGGCAGCAGCCCCACGGTCATGGCCGAATCCAGATCGATATAGCTGCCGAAAGCGCCTGCCAGGATAACCTGCTCGATATCGGTAATGGCCAGCCCCACCTGCTCCACTAAGGTGGTTATCCCCGCATAGATCGCCGCCTTGGCCCGGATAAAGTTTTCAATATCCACCTCGTTGATCACGATATCGTGGTCCGCGCCCGCCTCTTCCCGCCAGACCAGGACATATTCATACCCGCTGCGCCCTTCCCGGATCCGGTCCGTACCCAGGTCCCGCCGAAATTTGCCGCTTCTGCCCACCACCCCCTGCTCGAACAGGGTGGCGATGATGGCCAGCAGACCCGAGCCGCAGATCCCCACCGGCGGTTTGTTGCCCAGGGTGATGTTCATCGGCTCAAGGGTCTGGGGGTTGAGGCTGAAATCCTCGATGGCGCCAAGGGCCGCCCGCATCCCGTGGGTAATACCGCCGCCCTCGAAGGCAGGACCTGCGGAGCAGGCCGCGCACACCAGCCATTCCCGGTTGCCCACCACGATCTCCGCGTTGGTGCCGATATCGATATACAGGGTGACCAGTTCGGTGCGGTACATGCCTGAGCCCATGACCCCGGCGACAATGTCGCCTCCCACATAGCTGGAAATGGATGGGTAGACCAGGGCCACGGCGGAGTGCGGCAGATTGATGCCCAGGTCGGTGGCGCGGATGGGCGGCAGAAAGGTGGTGACCGGCACATAGGGGGCGCGGCGGATGTTGTCCGGCTCGAGCCGGAGAAGCAGATGGGTCATGGTGGTGTTGCCAGCCAGGGTAATGGAGGTGATCTCCTCCCGGCTGATGCCGCCTTTTTCCCCGCTGTCCGCCGGCCTGGCCGTGGAGAGCAAGGTGTCGAGGATGCTGTTGATGGTGGTCACCACCAGCTCCTGCATTTTTTCCAAACCCTCCTTTTTTTCCGCAAAGATGATCCGGGAGATCACATCCTCGCCGTAGCCGAGCTGGCCGTTGTATTCCCCGGCCCGGGCCAGAACCTTGCCGGAATTGAGATCCACCAGCACCCCGTACACTGAAGTGGTGCCGATGTCAAAGGCCAGGCCGAAGCTGCGGTGGGTCCAGTCGCCGCCCTGGATGTTGGTGAGATAGGATTTTCCCGAAATATTCACCGGCCGGGCGCAGGTGACGGTGATCCGGAAATTGTCTTCCCGCAGGGCCTTGCGCAGCATCCGCAAAACGGCAAGGTTGAACACCACCCGGTGTTCGTCGTGACGGCTGCTGAGCAGATGGATAACCCGGCCGGCGTCGGCCATGTTGTCCTCTGCCGATGGCGGAGGAACATCCAGACAGAGCTTTACCACCGGGGGAACAAACATCCCCTGCTCGCGAAGCGCCTCGATGTCGTAGACATGCATCCGGGCCCGATGCCTGAGCGGCACCGCTGTTCCCAAGCCCCCGCTTTTCAGGCCGGATGATTCCGGCACCCGAATGACGGCATCGCCGGCAATTGTCGCGGTGCAGGCCTGCCGGTAGCCGTTCTCCCTCTCCTGCCGGCTGAATTTTTCGCTCAGTCCCCCGTCAACCTCGCCCTTTTCTATGATCACCTTGCATTTGCCGCACACCCCGCTGCCGCCGCAGGAGGCATTGATATGGATGCCTGCTTCCCGGGCCGCCTTGATGATGGACATGCCCGGCCCGGCCTGCACGGTGCGGCCGCTGGGTTCAAAAACTACGGTGTGGGTCGCGTGACTCTCCGCCTCTTGCATTTCCGGCCCCCTTGTGCCTGCCCGATGCTTCTTCCTGCGACACTCGCGCGTCGCTGCGCCTGATCTTTCATATCCTATACGGAGGCGCGACTTCCTGCAACTGCCCTTTAAAACAAGAGCTCTTCACAATCGCCCACAAAAAAAGGCGCCCGCGCTTTGGCAGCGGGAGCCTTCGAGGAAACCATTTCCACGGGACAGCTATTTTTTGGTCTTGCAACCGCAACCGCAGCCGCCTCCGGATGATTTCTCCTCTTGCTTGATCAGGCATTCGTTGCCGCCGCATTCGGAGCATTTCTTTGGCTTGCATCTGCCTTCCTTGGTTGCCCCGCACTT
>Ga0074195_1000900_pt1 | contig 49016 bp, 35 predicted proteins | sample EPASupsiteHSE623_FD_64525 | JGI IMG/M metagenome (GOLD analysis project Ga0074195, IMG submission 64525) | Bioremediated contaminated groundwater from EPA Superfund site, New Mexico - Sample HSE6-23 | ecosystem: Environmental > Aquatic > Deep subsurface > Groundwater > Contaminated ...
TCTTGCTAAAGACAGTCCTCGCGGCTGAGGCAGCCGCTGCGGAACTCGCATGAGAAGAGACAACCGACCCGCTCCTCCTCACAAAAGTTGCCACCCGCCCGACATGCACCCTGCCCAGCTCAAGACCGGAGCCATGTCGGACGAAAGCCCGGAAAGCCCCTGTTACTGGACCTCACGCACATCGAAGACCGTCATCACCAAGACTCCTGACTTGGAGTCGAGCGCCCTGGCAGCCCCGTCAATCTCGACCCGGCGTCCCTTGAATTTGAGCAGGGCATCCCAGACCTTCTTCGTGCATTCGCACCGATAGCTCTTGTCGTCGATCTTCAGGGTCTTGACTGGAGCGGGTCCGGCCGAATCGGACGGAAACACGGTCCCCTGAATCTTCGTGGGCGAGACCTCTCGCACGTCGAAGACGGTCATGATTCGCGAAATCTTGTTGTCGTAGGCCACGTCCAGGGGCAGCACGATGCAGTCGACCACGATCTTCCCGCCCACGAGGTTGCCGAGTTTCCACAAAATGTCTCGGTTTCCGGCCAAGTTGTCGTAGATCTCGTCGTTCATCTGCACGTAGGCTCCGATGTAGAAGTTCTCCAGTCCCTGAGGCGTCACGGTCGGACGGCATTTTTGGAGGATCCCACCGACGGTCCAGGAGTCTATCGCCCTGACCTTCAGAATGGTCAGTGTCTGCTCGTCGTCGAGCGTGCCATCGATCACGACCTTGCTGTTCACCAGTCCGATGATCTGCTTTTGCACGCTGTCGCTGCACTTGGGCTCGGCAAACGTCTGGCCGGTGACCTGCATGATGAACATGGGGGGCGTTCCGATCGTTCGTGCGGACTCGAGAACACCGACGATCTTCACCCGAGTGGAGGAGGTCGTTGCCTCGGAGTTGGTAGCCGACCCCAATGCCGCGGAAGGGTCGTTTTCGGCATACAGAGGGAACGCCCAAGAGAATGAATAGATGGCAGCCAGGAGTGCCAGAGAAAGACGCAGGCGAGTTCTGAGCATCTTGCAGTCTCCTTCGAGAAGATCGTCTTGACGCGGCTGACCGCGAGGTCCCGGGGATTTGCGGCTTCCGAACGGGGCAGTAGCATGCAAGAGAAGCGCCACCACGAGTGCGTGGACATTCCCGGGGTGCAAGATGCGCGAGTGGCCCTGATCCCCCATCTGCGCCCCGTCTGCTGTGTCAGAACTCGTCGCCGCTCCTCGATGTACGTCTCTGTACACCTGCGTCGCGGCGACTTCGTTCTTCCTTGCATCCGGGGCACATCTGGGGTCCAGGGAAGAAAGTCTTGCGAGTCAAAACGCTGTCGATCCGGGCGTGCCGTGGAACATGTCACCGATCGGTTACAGGCTCGAGCGTTCGGGCGACAGCGGCTGTCTCCAGGGGGCGACTTGGAGAGAGTGAGCCAATCGACTTCGTCACCGCCGACTGCGTTGAGGGAGGACCTGTTCAGAGACTTTGACACAGGTCACGAAGACTTTGACACAGGTCACGAACTCGAGTCGGTGATCATTTGGTGTCGATCTTGCTGCCTCAACGCCGCCGGTGCTCCCTCGTGCGGCGAACGCCGGCGACTCGATTCCGTGAGGGTGGAGGATACATCATATGCAGCTGATCGGGACGTGGTCCGTGGTGTTGGCGATCGCGATCGCCCATCTGGCGTTTTGTGCTGGGATATCGTTCGCTTTGCCTGCCAAAGAGTGGTCGATTCTGGTCTACCTGAACGGCGACAACGACATTGAGGATGATGCCGTCCGCGCCGTCCACAACATGGAGTTGATCGGATCGACAGACAAGATCAACATCGTTGTTCAGCTCGACAAGAAGGGGCCGACCGGCACGTGGCGTTACCTGATGCAGAAGCCCGCCAAGCCGGATGACACGCCGATGCCCGTGCCGCCGATCCAGTCCCCTGTCGTCGAGACTCTTCCCGAGCAGGACATGGGGTCTCCCGACACGCTCAAGAATTTCCTCGCGTGGGGAATGAACAGATACCCGGCCAAACGCTATCTGGTCTACGTCTGGAATCACGGTTCCGGATGGCTCGAGAAGCCCAAGGTGAAGAAGCCCGCGACCAGCAGGGGCGTGAGCTACGACGACCACTCGGGCAATCACCTGACCGTGATTCAGGTGGGTGATGTGCTGCGTGGAATGTCCGCCTCGTGCGGCAAGAAGATCGATCTGGTCGCCTTCGAGGCATGTCTGATGCAGATGGCCGAGGTGGTCTCGGAGCTGGCTGACTCTTGTCTGTTCCAGGTCGGGTCGGAAGAGACCACCAAGGCCTGGCCGCATCGGGCGTGGCTGACTCAGGTCGTGGCCCATCCCGAATGGGATGGACTGAAGATGGGGAGTGCTCTTGTCGACGCGATCCGGGCCGCCTACCTTCAAGGCACCTCGACTATGTCGCTCATCGAGCTCTCCAAGGTTGCCGGTCTGAAGACGAGAGCCAGCGCGTTTGCCAAGGCGCTCTTGTCCAACGCCGCCTACAAGCCCAGGATCAAGGAAGTCCTGAGGGGGACTCAGAGTTATCTGATCGACACGAATAGAGACATGGTGGACTTCATTGAGCTGGTCCTCGAGAAGATCGATGACAAGGCCGTGGTCGAGGCTGGCAGCCTCCTCAAGGAGTTCATCAAATCCGAGCTTGTTGCCAAGAACAGCTACACCGGGTTCCCGGTGTCCGGATCGAACGGTCTATCCGTCTGGGTTCCGTGGGATGCCGACAAGGGGCAGATGGAGAACTACCTCAAACTCCGATGGTCGCGCGACACGCAGTGGGACGAGTTCCTTTCGACGCTGACGACCGATCCGAAGCGATGAGGCGGTATTGCAGGGGCAATACCCGCGAAGTAGCGGATGCAAGAGAGCCTGTCTTGAGAGAACCTCTTCCGATAGCGAACATCGCGATCGGACGGGTATACTCTGCACGACCCGTGTCGCTTTGACATCTCCTCGACTGTCCGGACGAGGCCCCCTTTCTCCGGCGTGCGCACGAGCGACTGTCGCCCCGGGGATCGGCGCGATCGACCGAAAAGGTTCTGCCCAAATGAAAATTTTTCTTCTCACGACCGTGGCCGGAGCTGGACACAATCAGGCCGCCCGCGCCCTTCAGAAAGCGTTCGAATTGGAGGCTCCCAGCCACCAAGTGGCCTATCTCGATGCCTCCGAGCTAGGAACCAAGCTGGTCCGCAAGATGTACAACGACTCGTACCTGAAGCTCGTTGAGACCACCCCGACCCTCTGGGGATACGTCTACGAGCGGTGCGACCAGCGGAAACTCTCCCGCACCAAGGAGAAGCTCAAGAGTCTTTTCTCGCGACTCAACTCCCGGCCGCTGATGCGAACCCTCGAGGAGGAGCGTCCGGATGTGCTCGTGGCCACACACTTCTATCCGGCTGAGATCGCTCTCCGACTGAAGCGAAAGGGCCGGATCAGCTCCCGGCTGGAAGTCGTCATCACCGACTTTCAACCTCACCTTTTCTGGGTCCTGGAGGGCGTCGACCACTATTACGTGGCGGACGAGGAGACGCGAGTGGCGCTCTCGGCCAGGGGGGTCGATCTGGCGAGGATCTCCGTGACCGGTATCCCCGTGGATCCCAAGTTCTCCGTCCGGCGCGACCGTCGTGAACTCAGGACCCGGCTGGGTCTCGACCCGGACAGATTCACGGCTGTGGTCTCGTCCGGGGGCATGGGGATGGGGCCGATGGAGGACGTTGTCCGGACGCTCGTCGAGGAGCGGCTCGTTCCCCAGATCCTGGTGATCTGTGGCAAGAACGAGAAGCTGAAGGCCAGCCTGGACAAGATGGTTGTTCCTGAGGGCCTGCGGCTCTCGGTCCACGGTTTTGTCCAGAACATGGAAGAGTTCATGGGAGCTGCGGACGTCCTGATCTCCAAATGTGGAGGTCTTACCACGGCGGAGTCCCTTGCGGTCGGGCTTCCCATGATCATTCTCCATCCTATCCCGGGCCAGGAGGCTCAGAACTCCGACCTGTTGCTCGAGCGTGGTGTGGCCATCAAGGCCAACGACCTGCACTCCCTCAAGTGGAAGGTCCAGCAACTCGTGGCGCGACCGGATCGGCTGGACGAGATGCGGTCCCGCATCGCGAACATGGCGAAGCCCGAAGCTGCTCGACAGATCGCTCTTGCCGTAGTGGCCCACTCCACCTCACAGTCATTGCACCCCGATGCACCCCCACGAGGGTCTGTCGTTTGATGACACCCTACGCTTGAGGTGTTACTCGTGTCGCTCGCTCGCGGCAGGCAAAGGATGGCCTGGAGGGGACTCACCGGATAGGGGCCGGTCTGGCCAGACAGCGTCCTCTCGACAGAGCGGAAAAGCTCGCATGAATCGGCGGAGGATCTCTGTCGCTCTGTTGGCCTCGTGATACGCCCCAGCGACGAATTCACGATTCGTTGACGCATGGGCTTCCGCGAGTCGTGGTACTCCTGAGGCGCGTGATCTGATGGTGAAGGGCTCTGCTAGCGTCGCGAGTCGGGCCGCCTCGTGGGCTGCTCCGGCCAGGGCTTGAAGCTCGCGATCGAGGGGCGATGACGTCCGCCTTGAAGGAGCTCGCCGGGCGATCTGCCAGATGTGACGGAATACGAGAGAGATCTCCTCGAGGCTGTAATGGGCCGGAGGACGATATGCAAGGCTCTCCTCGAAGGAGCGAAGCGTCTGGGCGATGGTCTCGAGTTCGCGGCCCAAGGGTGGCGACGCCGGTGCGATGGCGACGAAAACGGCGAAGATAACGACTGCGAGCGGGTGCCGAGGAGATCGGAGAACGCGACCGGAGTTCATGATCCGCCATTCGCCTCGAGTCTCACGATGACGGCCCGCAATTTCTCGATCTGCCGTCCCAGGGTGGGGTCAGAGCCGCACAGGTCTTGCAGTCGGGCGACGAGGAGCTTGGCATCGCGCCAGCGACCGAGATCGACCAGCGCCACGGAGAGGTTCATGAGCGTCTCCGGGGTGTTGGGCGCGACAAGATAGGCTTTGACGAGATGATCGAGCCCGATACTGGCTCGTCGATTCCGGAGGTACTCCTTGCCTGCCTTGAAATGGAGTCGGGAGTCGATCGCGAACTGCCCCACCAGTCCTTTGAGGAGAAGAGACGCCTCTGTGGATTTTGCCTCTCTCAAGAGCGCGAGCCCCAAGTCGACCTGTGTCATGATCAGAGACAACTGGACCTTGAGCGCGCTGAAGTACTCGAAGAGCGATTGGTCGATCTCGTGCGACTGGGTATGGAGACTCGCCAACAGAAGATGGGAGTTGATGAACTCGGGGTCCACCGAGTGAAGTCGTTCGTAGACTTTGCAGGCGGTGGCCTTGTCCCCTTTACGACGGTGGACCTCCGCGGTCATGAACAGAAGGTACGGGTTCTTCGGATCGTTTTGGAGAGCGCCCTTGAGGATGATCAAGGCGTCATCGAGCAGGCCCGCTCCGACCTTGGAGAGGACCTCCTCGATGGTCGGGACCGGGACCTCCCAGGCCGGCTCAACCGGAGGTTCCTCGAGTCGAGGGGGAAGGTCTCGACCCGGCTCGGACGAATCCGCGGGCTCTCGGGCCGGTTCCGCTTCGATTTCGCGCGCAAAAGAGACTCCACCGGAGCCGAGATGATCCTGAGCTGTCGCGGGTGGCCTCTTCAGATCTTCCCTCAAAGCGGAGATCAACAGAAGGTATTTTCGCACGTTCGACAGGTTCGACAGCGAACCTCCGATTTCGCCGATGGCATAGACGGCACTCAGCTTCTGTTTCAGGTTCGGGTTCTCGAGCATCCGCGCGAGTTCCTCCACCACGTTGAGGCTGCCACACGCCCAGCACGCCACGGCCGCGTTCGCTTTGACCCGATTGTCGGAGGAGTTGAGAAACGGCTCCACGCAAGGGACGATCTCGACGGAACCGATGTTGGTGAGCGCCTCGATCGAGTTCGCCTGGACCCTCAAATCGGTGTGCTGAAGGAATCGTGAAAGGGCCGGGATCCGACTCGAGTCGGCAATTCGTCCCAGGGCGCTCACGACCTCACAGATCACCGAGGGATCGGTCTCTCTGTCCAGAAGCTTCAAGAGGTGCTCCTCCCCAACGACTTCGCCGATTCGGCCGAGCGACTTGGCCGCGCCGATGCGGATGAGCGGGTTGTCATGGGACAAGGCACGGATGAAGCAGCAGGTCACCTCGGGGCCGGGAAGGAACGAGAGTGATTCGATGATGTTGCGGAGCACGTCCGGATCGGACTCCGAGGTGAACTGCGTCGTGAGCCAAGAGGTGACGCGGTCGCTCTGGATGAAGCGGGCTGCGTACACCGCGGAGGCTCTCTCCCACTTCTCCGGGGAGTTGAGGAGCTTTGACAAAATTTGGATGGAGGTGGCCGTGTCGGCTTTCCCCAGGGCGATGGCGACATTTGCCAGAACGCGATTGTTTTCTCCGTCGCGGAAAAGCTGCTTTAAGATGACAACCTTGAGCTTGTCGGCGATCGGCATCGCCCCGATCAGCTCCACCGCATTGGCTCTGACTCGAGGATTCGCGTCCTTGAGAGCTTTTTTGGCCAAGCTGAGCATGTCCGCGCCGGCGAGCCCCATGAAGACCTGGACCACCGTGGCCCTGATGCGGGGATTGTCGATCGACTCGTACAGGGCCGACAGTTTCGGAATCAGTTGATCCGGGCTCCCGACTTTGACGTGTCTGAGCGCCTTGAGACTCGCGATCACGATCTCCTCGTCCGAATCCGAGAGCGCGTCAAAGAGGGGGGGAAGAACATCCGCGAGTCCCATGTTCCCCAGACTCTCGATTGCGGCCTTTCGGATGTGGGAATAGGGTGCTTTCACCAGAGGCGCGAGTCGATGGACGACCTCGTCATTCGCGAATCTCCAGAGCACGGCCGCGCAGGCGGCCGTCACCTTGGGAACCGCCCCGGAAAGAAGCGCCAAGAGTCGCACCGGCACTTCCGGATGGTCGATCTTGGAGAGCGCCACCACTGCCTCTTCCGCCAGATCGTCGGTCTCCAAAAGCGACAGGAGAGTCTCCAGAATTCGGTTGTCCCCGATCTGCCCCAGGGAATGGACGGACGACTTGGCGAGCGGAAGGTTTTCCGAGGTTGCCAGCCGCAAGAGTTCGCTGGTGCACGGCCAGAGGATCTCCTGGCCGTGGCTTCGAAGCGCGGCCTCGTCCGCCAGAGAGTCCGCCTCGACCTTCTTGTCCTCGTGCACTTAGAGCCCCTCCTGCTCCTTCAAAACGGCCAGCATCTGTTTGGCTTTGGCCTGGACAGAAGATCCTTCTTTTCCGATTCTCGCGACTTCCTGGTACAGAGTCCGGGCGAGCGACAGATCGCCTTTGTGGAAGCAGGCCTTGGCGTAGTGGTACGTGATCTCCGGGTCGGTGGGGTGCTCTACGTGAGCCCAGAAGAGATGTCGAGCAGCCTTGGCGTACTGCTTGAGAGCGAGGAAGACCTTGCCAAGACGAGTATGGACCTCGTCTCGGAGCGGAGCAAAATGGACGAGCTCCTTCAGCGAAAGGAGAGCTTCCGAGTGCTGTCCGCTGTCGACGAGGCCCCTGGTGATCGCAAGCTGTTCCGAGAGGTGTGCCAGGAGCCTATCGTAGGCCGTGACGTACGCCGCCAGCATCGTCGGCGCATCCCGTAACCTGGAGTGGGTCTCCGCAAGCTCGATGGCCGGGCTGACGAAGTCCTTCTCCGTCCGGCTTACGGACTCGAGGTTTTTTTTGTACTCCGCAGTCATCTCGCCCCGGTTCATGTGTCGGTGGATGAGGCAGCCGATGAGGGGATTGTTCGATTCTCGGGCCTGGATGTCGGTCAACAACTGGCCTGAATCTTGGGGCCCGCTGGCGATGAGCGAGAGGACCCTTTCCACTCGTTCTTCCGGAGAGATCGCGCCCGGCGCGGCGGTCTTGATCGGGATCGGTTTGGATGAGGCTTTGCGGGAGGCGACCCCCGACGCGCCCAGAAACCGAGCCTTGAGCGCGTGCAAAAGGTGAACGTTGATCTGCGGCAGATGGAGATAGCGCACGATGCGTCCGATCTCGCCGATCACGTAGATCGCGCTGTAGAACTGCTTGGGAAATGCGGTGTCGAGCATCGTCGTCAAGGAGGGAACGATCTCGAACTCCCCGTGACTGAACAGGGCCAGCACTGCATTGGCCTTGAGCCGATTGTGAGTCGAGCTCACGAACGGGCGGACGTACGACAGGGTTGCAAGCCCGCCTTTGGCCGCCAGGGCCGCCAGAGCGTTGGACTGGACTCTGGGCTCCGGATCCTTTTCGAGAGCTTGGAGAAGGAAGTTCAGATCGCGGGACTCCAGGAGGTTGCCGATGGTCGAGATCAGGGTCGCCCTCACTGTGCCATCGTTTTCCATCAAGAACTTCTGAGTGAGGGCTTTGAGAAGCTCCCGATCCTTGAAGCGGCCGAGCACTCGAGCCGCCTTCGCGCGGATCGTCGATCCCGAGTGGTCGAGCAGCTTGAGGAGCGGCCCGAGCGCCTTTGGATCGCTCAGGAGCTCCAGCGACTTGATGGCCGGCCCGAGGACCTCCAACTCTCGCTCCTCGCTGACCAGTCGGACGAGACGGTTGAGCGCGGCAGAAGTGCCGATCCGTCCGAGACAGTAGGCGGCACTGGCCCTGAACCAGACGTCGGTCGATAGCAGCATCCCATCGATAGCGCCCATGGCCGGCTCTGAAGTATGTGGATGAAGCGCCAACGCGGCATTGGCTCGTGCTCTGTTCGACGGATCCTTGAGCATCGGGGTGAGATGGGCGACCAAAACCTGTGGATCTGTTCCGATCGCCACCAGAGACTCGATCGCATTGGCTCTGGTTCTCTCGTCAGGGCTTCTGAGCGCCTCGACAATCACGGGGAGCGAGAGCTCGGAACCCATCCGGCCCAAGGCGGAGATGGCTGTAGCTCGGATGTGGCCGTCTTCGGTCGTACGGTAGAGAGTCGTGACTGCGTCGATGGCCTGCCGGGAGTCGAATCTCGACAGAACGCGGAGCACGTCGAGGATCACCCACACTTCTCGGTCGGATAGAAGCCGAATCAGAGCGGGAAGGGTCGTAGCCCGATCGGTGTGCTCTCCAAGCGAGACGGCCACGTTGGCCCGCACCACGGGGTTGGGATGGGAAACGTGATCGATGAGAATCTGAGTGGCCTCAGGCGTGGGAAAGTGCCCCAGTTCGAGAAGGGCGTGTTGCGCGATGGCGATCTCGTTGCTTCGGGCTGCCTGCAGGAGAGGCTCCAGCGCCTCCGCGGAATCGATTTGGGCCAGCGCCACGGCTGAGACCTTGGCCAACACGGGGTTCTTGATGGTCGTGGCCAGGATGGGGAGAGCCTCGACGGCTGCTGTCTTTCCAAGGGCAACTATGGAACGTTTCGCGACCTCGAAGTCGCTCGACCGGGCGAAAGTCAGCAGTCTTTCAACCAGAGGCTGGATCAGTGACATTCCCGTCTCTCGAAGTTTGGCCAGGGGGACTCCCTCGAAATGGCCGGTCTTCGCGGGGGAGGGACCGAATGTCCCCTCCATCATCGGCGGGAGGAAGGATCTATTGAGGAAGAAGGCCAGGGTCCGCGTAGCCTGATGTCGGACGAGGGGAATCGGGTCATCCAGAGAGGTCCTGAGCACCTCCATGACCTCTTCGTCTTCATCGATGTTAGTCAGAAGCTCCAGCTGGCTGATGGCGTAGCGCCGGATCTGCGGATCGTTGTCGCTGATGAGGGTCAGTACGCGTTTGAGTTCGTCCATGATGTCGTGAGGACTATTATCCCGAGAGAACCCGAAGCGCAACCGAGCCACGAGAAGGATCGTGGGGTGACTGCTACGTCAGGTCGCTCTCACGAGCCAGATCGCCGAATTTTCCGTATTTGGCGGAGAAGAAGACCTTGGCGGTGTCCAAGGGACCGTTTCGCTGCTTGGCCACGATGACCTCCGCTCGACCTTTGAGCTCCTCCGCATCCGGTTTGTATCGCTCCTCCCGGAAGATGAACAGTACGAGGTCGGCATCCTGTTCAATGGCACCCGATTCACGTAGGTCAGAGAGGACCGGCCTGCGATCCGTACGATCTTCCACCTTACGGGATAGCTGCGAGAGCGCGATGACCGGAACGCTCAGTTCACGGGCTAGCTGCTTGAGTCCGCGGGATATTTGCGAAATTTCGAGCTGCCTGCTCTCCACCTTCTTGTCGCTGATCTCCATGAGCTGCAGATAGTCGACGATGATGAGGCCAAGATCGGCCTCACTCTTCAATCTCCGTGCTTTGGATCGCATCTCGCGAAGCGAGATCTGGGGAGAATCGTCGATATAGATCGGAGCTTCCGAAAGCATGCCGCACGCCATGGTGAGGCTTGACCACTGCTCTTCGCGAAACTGACCGGACCGGAGGAGCTGCATGTCGATCTGGGCTTCCATAGCGATCGTCCTCATGGCCAGCTGGGTCCGGCTCATTTCAAGGCTGAACATGAGCACCGGAACTTTGGGATCGTACACGGCGATGTTCACCGCGAACGAAAGCGCGAGCGCTGTCTTTCCCATCGAAGGACGGGCTGCGAGGATGATCAGGTCCGAGGGGTGGAATCCGGTAGTGATCTTGTCCAGATCGCGGAGTCCGCTCGGCACGCCCGTAATGGCGGCTTTCCGATCGAAGAGAAGTTCGATCGTCTTGTACGTCTCGTTGACGACTTCCTTCAGTGGATAGTAGGGACGGGCGATCCTGGACTGTGTGACGTTGAACATCACTTTCTCGGCTCGGTCCAGAATCGCGTCGAGATCGTCTTGTTCCTCGTGGCATGCGCCCGTGATCTCATTGGAGGCATCAATGAGCCTTCGGAGTTGAGCCTTGTGCTTCACGACGCGGGCGTAGTGCTCGATGTTGGCCGCGGTGGGCACGATGTTGAACAGTTCGACGAGGTAGGTCATTCCGCCCACCTCATCGAGACTGTTCTTCGATGCCAAGGCAGCCTCGAGCGTCACCAGGTCGACCGGCTCGCCGCGACGGATCAGCTCGAGCATTGTCTGATAGAGGACCTGGTGTCGGACTTTGTAGAAATCGGCCTTGTCGAGAAGCTCCTCGACCTTTTCAGCCGCGGCAGAGGACACGAGCATCGACCCAAGGACTGCTTGCTCCGCTTGATTGGAGTGGGGAGGAATTCGGATGGGGTTGGCTGTGGGAGAAGTTGTCATGTGACTCCGGGAACTATCGAGCCTTTCGATTCAAGGACGCCGCGCCGCGTGGGCAACGGTACGGACGGCCAGTGACACGATGGGCCACACACCGCTCACGAACCTCTTTCCAGGTTGAGGTTTGGGTGCGTGGCCCTGCAGCTCAAGTCGTGGAGAAACATGCCCTGTCTCGAAACGACGAATACATCTCCAGACCGACAGGATCAGTCTGGAGAGTCGAGTCCGGAGGACCGGCCTTCGGCCTCGATCCATTCAATGAATCGGTCCCAAAGTGCCCACATCAAGACCTCCGGACTCCCGACGCCGGACTGGAGTCCCGTTGGACAAAAGTCCGACTAGCGACTAGGGCAGATCGGCTTCGGCCTCGTTGATGCCCTTCTTCTTCTTCTTCTTTTTCGGAGCATCGGCGTCCTCGGGCAGGTCCGCCTCGGCCTCAGACTTCCTCTTGGCCTTCTTCGGCTTGTCTTCCTTGGCCTCGGACTGGACGACCCTTGGCTCATCGGCAACGGCTTCCTCCGAGGAGGCTCCGCGGAACTTCCTCGGCGTTACCTCATCAGAAGCGGGCTCCTCCTCGGACTGTCCTTCAGCCTCGGGCTCAGAGACCGCCTTCACAGGCTCGTCCGACCGCACATCCAAATGGAGGGTCGCGGTGACACCGACTTCGAGTCTGCAGGGGATCGTGTGGGTTCCCAACGTCTTGAGATGGGCGGGAATATGGATCCGCCGCTTGTCGAGATCGATCTCGCCGGTCTCCTTGATCTTGTCGACGATCTCCTGAGCCGTGACGGCGCCGAAGATCTTGCCTTCCTTCCCCGCCTTCTTCACTATCGTGAGATGGAGCTTGGAGAGCTTCTCCGCGAGGTCGCGGGCGGCATCGATTCGCTTGGTCTTGAGCTCGTTGGCGATTCGAATCTTGTCTTTGAGAGACTTGAGATTTCCGTACGAGGCCGTGATCGCCAATTTCAACGGGAACAGGTAGTTGCGTGCGTATCCGTCTTTCACTCGAACGACCTCGTTTTTTCCTCCGAGGGCGTCGACGTCCTTTGTCAGGATCACTTCCATGATCGCGAAAGCTCCTTTAACTCTTTGGCATTCGTCCGAGAACCCATCATGCTGTCGACTTCCGTGGAACGGCACTCATCGGCCCCGCCAGGTCCTTCGAGAGACGGACCCGTTTCGTAAAGGGATCCTAGCGCGAGGTGCAGTACGGAAGAAGAGCCATGCAGCGAGCGCGTTTGATAGCCGTGGCGATGGTGCGCTCGTGCTTTGCACAGGCACCCGTGGCCCGGCGCGCCGCGATCTTATGCTTCTCGTTGACGAAGCGCTTGAGCGTCACAACATCCTTGTAGTCGACTTCGTCGATCTTATTGGCGCAGAAGGAACAGATCTTCTTCTTGACCTGTTTCTTGACTTTCGCCGGTTTTTTGCGATCGCGCTCCCGCTTGTCCTTGGCCACCTGTCACACCCGACCTTTCATTACAAATCATCCGAATATCGTAATTGCTCTAGAATGGGATGTCTTCTTCCGGACCGCTCATCGAATCCGGGGGAGCCGCGGCCTCCTCGGCCTCTGGTCCTTGAGCACGCTGACTAGGCGGCGAACCCAGGAACTGAACTCGATCCGCGACGACCTCGATGGACGATTTCTTCTGTCCATCCTCGCTTTCCCAGTTTCGACTCCTCAGACGCCCCTCGACGAATACGGGCCGCCCTTTGACAAGATGATGGGCACAGCTTTCACCGCTCTTGCCCCACACGGTCACCCGCATAAAACAGGTGTCCCTCTGCTGTTGGCCGGCCTTGTCGTTGTAAAACGTATTGATCGCGAGCGAAAAATTGCAGATAGCCGTGCCACTTGGGGTGTAGCGAAGCTCCGGGTCTCGCGTCAGATTGCCGATGAGCAGAACTTTGTTTAGGGATGCCATATCCGAAACGTCTCCTAAACGGTCCTCCAACTCGCAAACGGAACACTACGGATCCGCTTGAAGGAAGACCGACATGCCCCGTCCGGATCGAAAGAGATCACGGGGTGGGCTGTTGGCTTTTCGATGGTGCCCTTTTCACCGTCATATGGCGGAGGACCGTCGACTGCAGGTTGAGGTACGACTCGCATTTCTTGGCGACATCCAGGGTCCCCTCGAACTCGAACAGCAAATAGTAACCTTCTTGATGTTTCTTGATCTCGTAGGCGAGACGGCGCTTTCCCCAATCGGTGCTGCGCAGGAGTTTGCCGCCATACCTTTGCAGCGTGGCGTTGAACTTCTCGACGAGCTGATCCGCCTGTTCCTTTTCGAAAGAGGGATCCGCGATCAACAGCGTCTCGTACTGGGTGGGCGGCCTCGTCACTTTCCGCTGAGTTGTCTCCATCTTATCCTCTGATTATCCTCTGATGTCACCACGCCCATTGCGTGGCCTTCTACCCTGCCCCGGTCTTCCTCGACAAGGCATTGTCCCGGGTGTTCGTGAACGACAACAATATCAGACGCCCTCTGGGGCGCCAGGAGCGAGCAACTATAGCACCGTGAGATCGCGCCGCACAACATGTTTCTGACAACAGACGGACTCTCGCCCTTCAGGGGTGCATGACGGGCGGTTGGCAACTTTTGTGAGGTGGCGCGGATCGGAAGCCTCTTCTCAAGCGAGTTCCGCCAAGGGGGTCCCACACCACTTTTGGAGACTGTGATGTCGAGTGGGGTGGCTGCCTCAGCCGCGAGGACTGTCTGAGCTCGAGAAGAGGCTTCCGACCCGCGCCACCGGCCTCAACAGGCACTTGGACAAGCCCTTTAGACTGTCGTTGACATCGGCGGGGACGCCCCCTATAATGCGAGTCCGTCGGGCCTATAGCTCAGTTGGTCAGAGCGGTTGACTCATAATCAACTGGTCCTTGGTTCAAGTCCAAGTAGGCCCAGAGAAGGCGTCATCGCCAAGTCGCTTCTGACTCAAGCGGTGAGCCCAAGTGCGAGAGTCGTGGCCCCCTTCGTCTAGCGGCCTAGGACATTGCCCTTTCACGGCAGTGACAGGGGTTCGAATCCCCTAGGGGGCGCCTATATCCCTCCCAGCGGGGATCGTCCGGCGTCGATCCCGGTCGCCAGGGTGTGCCTTGCGGACCGTGTACGTTCAACCGTAGTGCGGCGTTCGTGGGTTGGCAGCGCGGAGGTGGACCGAAGCGTGGTCTGGCGGGTCCCTGTGCTGTTCGCCCTTTTGGGCCTTTTCTTTTCCGCGTTTGCCGTTCTGGCCGTGCCACGCGTAGGGGATGCGTCTCTGGTCGATTGCCGGGGCAACCAGACCTCTCTGGGGTACGCTTTCGGGGACTGTCATAAGCTGTTGCTCTTCACCAAGCCGTGGGCGGATCCGAATGTCGACATCCTCGCGCATTTCGTACACTACCGCCTCCGTCTCAATCGTCGTGGCATCCGCTCCGCAGTCGTGTTCCTTCGTTCTGATCGATCCGATGCCATCCGGTCTCTGGGGGACAAAGTCTCCCGGCTCAACTGGTTCATCGATCCCGAGGGAGTGTTGGCAAAAGCGGTGAAGATGCGCACACTCCCGGCGCTCATCTTGGTCGATCCGAATGGGGATGTGAAATATTCCACCCCCCTCCTGTCGCGCGACATGGTGAAGCAGGTCGCCAGCCAGTTCGAGCACCCCGATCGGCTGTTCCCCGTTGGCCGCCCCTCTGCTCGTCCGCGTCCTGGAACGCCGGCGGCATCCGGGGGCGTTGGTCGCTATACCATCCGTTAGGGCTGATTCGTCGATGTCCTTCGAGGCTTTCGTCCGTGTACAAGACTGGGTCTCATCGCCCGCGCTGACGCTGTACCGGGTGATCGTCCCGACGCGCAAGGGAGGGCTTCTCTGAGGCAGCTCCGCTGGTTGCAGCCTGGGATGGGGATCAAACGCTGGGGTTTTGTGATCCTAGCGGGGACAGTTCTCATCGTCCTTGGATTTTCCCAGGTCTTGACCGCGCGTCGGATCTCCAATGTCATCACTCGTTTGACCGCCCCCGATTTTCTTCTGATCGCGCTCGGCCTTCTGTTGATGGGCGTCGGCGTTGTGCTGTTGATTCGGTCTTTGTTGGTCGCTCTGGTACCTGAGCAGAAAGGCGACCTCTCAGAGGTGCTCTGGCGCAACCGGGTGAGACAACGGGGCCCGCGGATCGTCGTTTTCGGCGGGGGAACCGGTCTTCCGGTCTTGCTCAAAGGACTCAAGAATTACACCACGAACCTCACCGCCGTCGTCACTGTCGCCGACGATGGCGGCAGTTCCGGCCGGTTGCGCCGCGATCTCGAGGTCCCTCCGCCGGGAGACTTGAGAAATTGTCTGGTGGCGCTGGCTCGGAGCGAAGACCTCATGTCCCGCCTTTTTCAGTACCGCTTCGAGCGGGGAGGCGACCTCGTCGGGCATAGCTTCGGGAACCTGTTGATCGCCGCGCTGGCCAACATCACCGGGGACTTCATGCAGGCCCTGAAGGTGTCCTCGGATGTCCTTGCCGTGGTGGGAGAAGTCTTGCCTTCCACGTGTCAGAACGTCGTTCTCCGGGCCGTTCTCATGGATGGCCAACGGGTCGAAGGGGAGACCAACATTTCCAAGAGCGGAAAACGGATCCGGGAGATCTCGTTGTTCCCGAGCGATCCTGTGCCGCCCCCTTCGGTCCTCGAGAGAATCGAGCAGGCGGAGATAATCGTTCTTGGCCCCGGGAGTCTTTTCACCTCCGTGATCCCGAACCTCTTGGTCCCGGACATCGCCACCGCGATTCTCCAGACCGGGGCTCCTGTCGTGTACGTCAGCAACATCATGACCCAGCCTGGAGAGACCGACCGCTTCAACCTGAGCGACCATCTCGAGGCGATCTTCCATCACACGGCCATAAAGAAAGTTGACCACGTGATCGTCAACTCCGGACATATCAGTGATGAAAGACAGTCTTCCTACCGGGCCAAAGGGTCGACGGTCGTGGAGATCGACGCTCAGGCCCGATCTCGAATGGGAGCGACCATCGTGGCCGAGGACATCGTCACCAGGACCGACTTCATCCGCCACGATTCCACGATGCTCGCCCAATCATTGATGAAGCTTGTAGAAATGAGGATGTCCAGAGGGGTGCGCGTCCTGAGGGCGCGACGCTGAACGTCTCCATGGAGAACTCGACGCAGGGTCTGCGGGAAGAGCTGTCGAAGGTCCGGCCTCGGGCCCGATGCTGTGCGTGGCAAGAGCTGCTGACGTTGCTTCTGATCAGCGGAGTTGAGCCGGCGTCAGGGGAGGGGCGTGAGCCGAATCGTTGGCAGATGATTTCGTTGGTGGGCCCCACCCTCGCTCGCCGTGTCCTGGAGCTGTCCAGGAGTCTGGAAGGTCTCGAGGTTCATCTCGATCGATCCGTGCATCCCGACGAGGCCGCCGACTCTTCGAGAAGCAAGGGTCGAGCGATCCAGCTATGGGTCGACTGGTCACGATTTCAAAACATCAGCTCGTTCTTTTCCAGAGGATGGACCGCGGTCTTCCATGAGTGCGGTCGACGGCGTTGCTGTGCTGCCGCGCACGTGAGAGGACTGGTGCTCGCGAGAGGGCATTTGGTCAATCCGCGGTGTTCATACCATCTCGAGATGTCGCTGCCGGACGACTATCCCGTTTCTCGTCTGCAGTCGCTCGCAAAGACCCTCGGCTTTCCTCTGCACACGTCGATCCGACGTGGCCGGCAGATCCTCTACCTCAAGGGGGGAGACGTGATCACGGAGCTGTTGGGGACTCTAGGGGCCGTGGGACAACTCCTGAGGTTCGAGGAGGCCGTCACCGCGCGGCGCATGAGGGAAGGGATCAACAGGGCGGTCAACTGCGAGGTCTCGAACCTGCGCAGGGTCTCCCAGGCCGCGTCAGCCCAGTTAGAGGCCATTTCGTACCTCTCTCGAGAGAATCTTCTGGAGGGTCAAAGCGACGCGCTAAAAGAAGCGGCCCAGCTCCGATTGGCCCATCCGACCGACGATCTCGCGGCGCTCGCCAAAAGGCTTCGAGGGGTGTTGAGCCGGAGCGGCCTGTTCCATCGATTGAGGCGTCTGGTGGAAATAGCCCGTGCCCATCGGCGTTCGACGACTCGAAACCGAGCCGGGGAGGGAGGCGGCGGCGCAGCTCGATCGAGGGGAGTAAGAACGAAACCGACCGAACGACGGTTTTCGGTCGCGGTGGAGGGGCGGGACGGTGTATCCTTGCCATCCAAGCGCCCGTGCAACCCTCGAGGAAGAGGCGCCCTTTTCACGGCCAGGTGGCACGCCCCCGGCCGTGGGCGAACCGACGAGTGGGACGCCCATGACTTTGCGACCGGCGAACCACGGGACAGCATCAAAGGTTGAAGGAGGACGAGTTCTTGGCCACGAAACCGATCATCGATCGCGCCCTGGACCTTTTGCGCGTTGCGGACCGCTTCGATGTTGAGGATGTCGAGGTGGAGCTCAGAGGGGTCTCGTTCCATCTATCCAAGGGGACTGCGCCGTTGGAGGGACAGTCCGTGGCCCCGCGCCAAGCCGTGGACACTTCGATTCCGTCTTCCGAGCCTCCTCCCCCACCCCCGCCCGAGGAGGACTCGACCTTCACCCAGATCACTTCTCCTATGGTCGGCACGTTCTACCGGGCTCCGGCTCCGGATAAGCCGCCCTTTGTCGATGTCGGCCAGATGGTCGAGGTGGACCAGCCCGTGTGCATCATCGAGGCCATGAAGCTGATGAACATCATCAAGGCATCGGTCAGGGGCAAGGTCGTGAAGATTCTGGTGGAAAACCAGACCCCGGTTCAGGCCGGTCAGATTCTGTTTCTCGTGGAGCCGTCATAGGAGTCTGAAGTCTGACTCATGCGGCGCTCCCTGAGCCGTGGTCGTCTGTGCTCCCCAATGTCGAAGAAGGGTATGGGCCCGTCCAGTAACAGTCCGCGCTCTTGGCAGGCAGAGGCCCGCGTGCCATCGAATTGGCTCGTGAACGCTGGTCTGACCTGTCTCTCGACGCGCCCATTGCTGGGGCGGATGTTCTTCATTTTCCTCTGGGCGTTGTTGTCGGTCGCATCCCAGAGTCCCGCCTTCAGTGTCTTAGAGCTCCAGGCCAAGGTCGCGGCCGAGCCTGCCAACCTGAAGGCGAAGTTTCTCCTCGGGAAAGCTTACGCGGCCAGCGGTGAGCCCAGGAAATCGATCGAGATCTATAACGAGATCCTTCGCAAGAAGCGAGCCCCCAGCGTCATGTTCCAGCTCGCGCTGGAGTACTCGAAGGTCGATGACCTCGATGCTGCGATTCAGCTCTGGCTGGACATCCTGAGAGACGACGGAACCCAGCCCATCGCCCGTCCCCTGTCGACGCTCACCATGCAGCATCTCGCGATGGCGCTCCATAAGCGGGCCAGCTACGAGTTCTCGCTGACCTGGTGGCGGCGAGCACTTGAGGTGGATCCGAGCAACGAGAAGGCTCGACTTTTCTCCGGAGTTGAGCTCTACAAGCTGACTCGCTACAAAGAGGCGGCCAGGGAGTGGCTGATCCTGCTCAAGTCACGACCGAGTCCGGAGTCAGCGAGAAAGGCCCTCTACTACCTCGCATTGGATTTCGTGAAACTGGGGCAACCGGCCCGAGCGATCAAGGTCTTCGAGCGGCTTCTGGCCCTCGTACCCGGGCACCCGGGGGCGCAGAAAGCGCTCGCGAAGCTCAGATCCCGCGAGACTCCCCCGGTTCCTCCTGCCAGCGAAGTGACGAAATCGGAAGACGAGGCGGCCGCTGCCCAGCACAAAGTCGAACCTTCCACCAACCCGCAGTACGCGGTTCCCCCCAAACAGGACGCGCCGATCCCGGCGCTCCCTGGAGGCGTGGGACCTGCGGAGAAGATGTCTCTCCAGGCCGAGGAACTGTTCTTGGACGGGCTCGATCAGAAGGAGAAGGGGAACTACGAGAAGGCGCTTTTTTCCTTCCTCCAGGCTCTCGACGTCGATCCCAAGTTCACCCAGGTCTACCTCCAGGTTGGCGAGGTCTATCTCCATCTCGCTCGATTGGCTCCCACGAAGACCCAGTTCCGCGAGCGCTTGGTCCTCTCCGTACAATCGCTCGAGAAAGTCAACGTGCTCGCCCCCAACACCCTCCTGGCGCATTCCGCTCAGAGCAAGATCGTGCAGGCAAAGAAGCTCGAGAGCGAAGGGTTCGGGCCATTCCATTTGGCGAGCGCCAACGCGGCCTTCAAGGAGGGGCGAACCCAGGACGCCTTTGACCAGTACATCCTGCTCTTGTCCAGCAAGGTGTTCGACGAATCGATCTTCTTGAACCTGGCCCGAATGCTCCCCGCACTCAACCGCGGCAACAAGCAGGACCTTCAGTTCTTCCTGGAGGATCTCGCCGCGAAGAATGCCATGAGTCCGTTCATCCCTTACCTCCTGGGAAGAACGTACCTCGCCCATGGCAAGAGCCGCGAGGCCAAGATCACGCTGGATGTGTTCCTCGACCGGATATCCAAGGTGGACCTGAAAGACCGGGCCCTCGAGCTGTTCCAAGCGCACGCTACGATCCCCAAGGGCGAACCGACCGACCGCTATCTCTTGGGTGCGATTCTGTTCATCAAGCGATCCCATGGACCGGCCAGGATCGCTCTGCGGGAGTACATCGATCGATCGCTTTCGAATGCTCCTTTCCGCAACGACGCCCTTCGGAAGCTTGGTCAGCTCGACGCCGAAGGCTCGGCCATGTCCCGCGGTTTCGAACAGGAGCGCAAAGAGCTCATCGCTGGCGTGCCCAGGACCGAAGTCTTGTTCGGCCCTTATGTGGAGCGGTCGCACGCCGATGAACGACTCTTGGAGGAGGTGCGGAGTTTCACCCAGGGGAGGCCGGACAACGGCGTGGCGCGTTTCGCTCTGGCCTGGATCATGAGCGTTCGGGCCGAGAAGCTCGTTGGACAGGAGGCAACAGAGAATCAGAGGCAGGCAGAGGGGCTTTTCGTCAATCTCCAGAAGGAGAGAGGCCTGGACGCGGACTGGCATTTCCAGCTCGGAGCCTTGGCCCTTTCCTGGGGCGCTGAGGATCGCGCGAGCACTCATCTCAAGATTTCGGCGGACATTCTGCTCGTGCGCGGAAGACCGGCCAGTTCGCGTCATGCGGGACTCTCACTCGAAACCGCCCGGCAAATGATGTCGAGGGGCCGTGTGTCGGCAGCCGCCATGCTCCTCAAGCAGTCCCACGTCTATGACCCGGACTGTCTTTCGTACTACCTCACCAAGTACGAGTTGGACGCGAGTCAGGGCAAGATCACCAGCGCCTTGTGGTCTCTGATGGAATGGGTCGGTCACGCCTTTGGCAACCCCTGGCACCGGATGCTTCTGCTGACGAACCTGGGGCTCGTGGCCATCCAGGTCCTCCTGCTCACGTTGATCGGCGTGGCAGCGGCGCTCATTCTCCGCTACTTCGAGACGTTCCATCACTTCTTCCTCGAGTATTTGAGCCGTAAGGGGATCATGCTCTCGATCCCGCTCCTCCTCGTGATCGGCCTGATTCTGGTGCCCACTGGGTTTCTGGTCGTTTTCCCCCTGATCGCGTTTGCCACCCTTTCTCGGATAGAGCGGCAGACATACCTCGCCGTCGTTCTGCTTCTGTTGGTCGTGCCTTTGCTCCTTCCCGTGAGCTTCGAGGGGAACTTCGAGTTCATCCGAATGGCCGAGGAGCTCAGGGCAGGAAATCTGGAGACCGCCCGCCCCTTCTTCGAACAGGCTCTCAAGAGGAACGAGCACGACTACGTCGCAAGGTACCTGCTGGGGCAGATTTACCTCAGAGAGCGGCTCTTGGAGCCCGCGGACAAGCAGTTCTCAAAGCTCTACGATCAGAACCCTTACGATGTGGGAGTGTTGGTCAACCTCGCCGCGGTCAAGGCGAGGAAGGACGACACAAAGAAGGCGATGGCCCTCCTGGCCCTGGCTTTGGGCCGTCAGGCGGCCGATCTTCCGGCGTTGTTCAACATGATGGCGATCCATTCGTATCTGGGACAGCAGGAGAAGGCCTCGCAGTACCTCAAGTGGGCCTCGGCTGCGGCCCGAGAGACCGACCAGTTCATCCGCTATCAATCGTTTTCGTCGCCAGGAAGTCCTCAGCTCGTCCTCATGGACCATCCCCTGGATCCCTCACACTTGGCGGGGCTCTTCTCCTTTTTTTCCACGTCCAACTTCTTCGCGTTCAACTCGGCTGTGCTCAAGGTGATCGTCTGGATCGTTGCTGGCGGCGGCCTCTTGGCCTGGCTGATCTTCGTCTGGCAGCGCCTCGATTTCGCCCTCGTTCGCTGCTCCGTCTGCCTGAGGATGATCTGCGACCAGTGTCGGCACACGGGCGCGAAGAAGTCACTCTGCCCGGAATGCGCTTCGCTGCCACGGATGGACAGGGACAGGCACAAGGACATGTCCATGTCGGCCGCGGAACGACTCAAGTCCAGGACTCACACCCTGGCGTGGATCGGGAATCTCATTCTGCCGGGCACCGGCTTTTTCTTCGCGGACTGGGCACCGGTGGGAGCCTTCCTCCAGGCCCTCTTTCTGGGGTTGGTCGTGCTCTGGTGGCAGGGTGGGGGCACACTCCTCACCACGGTGTACCAGCCCCCGGACCTACCCATCGTGAAGGTGCTTCTCTGGTTCTGTCTGGCTCTTGCCATGGGGGTTTACGCACTTGCACAGGCCGGTTTCCACCAGCTTCGGGATGAAGTGCGCCCGGTGTAGCTGACCGCATCCAGGCGGAACGGCTTTCTCCTTCACGCAACGGCGCCGGGCTGGTTCCTGAGTGTGGCCTGAAGGTGGTCTCTGAGTTGAGCCGACCGGGGGGTCCACTTTCCCAGGGCGAAATATGCCAGGGACTCTGCTGCCACTTCGTCCCAGCGCCCATTGGCGGCTGCCTCCTTCGAGTACTCCGAAGGGGCGATATCTTCCGGATTGGCTGCCAGGAGATTCTTGAGCTGGGTTCCCCAGGTTTTCCGGTTCTGTTCGATGATCTGATGGGCGAGCTCGTGCGACAGAGTCGTCACCGAGGCCTGGTAGACCGTGATGAGCCCACCCGTCTGCCAGGTCCCGCCGATATCCCCCACATACTGGCCCGTGTAATTGAGCGTCGCGCCCTTGGTGGCGTCCTGAGGGAAAGCAGCGAGCGCTGTCTTGAGGTTCTCGAGCCCCTCGGCCGGGAAGTCTCCCATGATTTTGATTCCGTAGGTCGACTCGAGCGAGGCGACGGATGCGGAATCGCTAATGGACGTGGTCGCCGCAGTCGCGGTTTGTGGGGTTGTTCCCGAGAGCGAGGTGTCCGTCGATCCGGAGGCTTCAGCAGGGACGGCTGAGAGAGTCGAGGCCGATGTGGTCGTCGAGCTGGTGGCTTGCGGCAATCCGAGGTCCGGAACGGCCTCAGAAGTCGGCGACCCGGGGCCAACCAGACCGTTCAACCCGGAGCTGATCTGTGCCGCGACCTGGGTGTTGACATCGAACGGAGTCTGCTGGCCGCTGGAGGAGATAGCAACTCCCTGGGTGCCACAGCCGCAAGTTCCCGCCAGGAAGAAGACAAGAACCCCGAGAGCGAATTGGTCAATTGTCGTCTTGCGCATGTGACCTGCTCCTTTTGCGGGCCGTCGCGATTCCTATGGGGAATCCTGGCACGGCCGGCTCAAGGGTGTGTGTTTCTTATTCCCCCGGTCTATGCGCGTCACACTGAAGGTGTTTCGTCTTTGTGATATGCTTCAAACGGGTGACCTGAGGAGGAGAGGTTCGAGTGAGCGCGCGCGCTCCAAGGAGGAACTCCATGAAACGGCTGCCAACCTGTCTGTTGCTCGTGGTGACCCTCGCCATGACCGGTTGTTTGTGGGCGAAGCCGCCAGACTCTTCGCCGTCTGCTCGTCCGGCGCCGGACACCATCCAGATGGAGAAACGCGGGGGATTCGGAGCTCTCGAATCGGAGAAGATCACGCTCAAGGCCACCGATGCGGGGGCCAAGGCCGAGGTCGTTCAGAAGAAGTACGATTCTCCACCCGAACATGCTCTCAAGGGCGAACTGTCCGCGGCGAGCTGGGGTTCCTTGTGGAACAAGCTGGAGCAACAGAGGGTCCTCGAGCTCAAGGACGATCTGAGCCTCGAGGGCAAGGTGACCGATCTGTACACGTACGACCTGAAGTTCACCCGCAAAGGGATCCGTTCCGCCTTCCGGGTCTATGGTCCGGAACAGCTCACGTCCGACACGCGATATGCTCCGATTGTCCGGGCGATCCATTCGGCCGTGGCGCATCTCCTTGGAAAGGAACAGAGTCCTTCGCCCTCGGCGGAACCGGTGGGCCCGGCTCGGTGATCGTGCGGGGGTTTGTCATCGCCGGACTCATCCTCTCGATTGGGTGTGCTCGCATCGACGGCCGCAAGGGCGAGCGGTCGGGCCGGTCTTTGTTCCCGACCGGTGAGGGTGTAGAGGTCAAGATGGTCTCCTCCGGCCTGGTGAGCTCACGGGTGATCCGGATCGTGCCGCGGGGGGACGGAGCCGAGGTCTCGGTTGCCGAGAAGCGCGAGACAGACGTGCAAACACCGTCCTCGGCCCCGTCGTCGGGCGACAAGCAAGGCCACTCCACGGACACGGGAAACTCTCGAACCGTTCAGATCTCTCGCGATGCCTATCGGACTCTCTGGGAATCGTTCCCGAACGATCGCCTCTGGACGCTCAAGGACGACACGAAAACCGCGCAGACCAAATCGTTGCCGTTCTATACGATCTCCCTGTCACGCGGAGGTCGGTCGGTGAAGGTCGAAGTCTATGGTCCCCAAGCTCTCACCGACCTGGCGTACATGCGCATCATCTCCTCTGTGGAGAAGGTTGCGCACGTTAACCAACCCCGCTGACCGGCTACTTGTAGTAGAAGTCCTGGAGTCTCTTCGATCGGGATGGGTGGCGCAACCTCAGCAGCGCCTTGGCCTCGATCTGCCGGACCCGTTCGCGGGTCACCCCGAACTTCTTCCCAACCTCTTCGAGCGTGAGCCCCTGGGGCCTGTCAATGCCGAATCGGTACTTGATGACTTTGCCTTCTCGTTCGCTCAAAGTGTCGAGGACGTCAAGGATCTCATCCTTGAGAGACTGTCCGCAGACCTCGTCACCAGGAGATAGAGCCGAAGAATCGGCGATGAAATCTCCTAGGTAGCTGTCGTCGTCGGTCGATACGGGCGTCTCCAGGGAGATTGTGTCCTGGGCCGCACGCAGGATCGATTCCACCTTCTTAAGCGGAATCTTCAACTCCTGGGCGATCTCCTCTGTGACGGGCTTTCGACCCAGCCTCTGCGTCAGGATGCGCGAGACCTTGCGGACCCGGTTGATCATCTCCACCATGTGCACGGGCACACGGATGGTCCGGGACTGATCGGCCAACGCTCGAGTGATCGCTTGCCGGATCCACCACATGGCGTATGTCGAGAACTTGAAGCCCTTCTGGTACTTGAACTTGGCCACGGCTCGGATGAGTCCCTGGTTGCCTTCCTGGATCAGATCGAGGAAGCCCATGCCCCGGTGTGTGTACTTCTTGGCGACGCTCACGACGAGCTTCAAATTGGCGTTGATGAGTGACGCCTGGGCTGATGCATCGTTCTTTTCGATGCGCTTGGCAAGCTCGATCTCTTCCTCCCGGGTGAGGAGCGGGGTCTGTCCGATCTCCTGCAGATAGAGCTTGACCGCGTCGGTCATTTCCACGGCTTCGGACAAGTTCGACGCGGAGAACGATTCGCGAGGGCTTTCGTCCATCTCCTTCCATTGCTTCGGGCCAACATCCGCCAGAAGGAGGTCTTCGGGCTCGTCTTCGACGATCTCGACGCCTTGGGCGGAGAGGTACTCCATGATCTCGTCCACTTCGTCGGCATCCATGTCCGACGGGAGCATCTCACTGAAAGCAGAGATGTTGATGGTATTCGAGTCGGAGTTCTCGATCACTTCGTTGATCTTGTTGAAAAGATCGTTCTTGGGCATTTGCCCCCTCGCTTTCCAAAATCCTTATCTCTTTATTTTTAATACTCTCTACTACTCGATACGGAAAAGTCCCCCAAGGAGGGAAAAGCCCTCAAGAGCTCGAATTTCCCCCACATCGGCACTGCCAGCCATCAGCGACCATCGCTCGACGACCGGGTGACTTCCTGAAGAACCTGTGTGAGTCTCTTATTCAGCACCTCCCTTTCCGCAGGCACTCGACAGACCTTGAGCTGTTGGGTGAGTTCGCGTCTTTGACGTTCCAGAGTGTGTCGTCTCAAGAGAGACAGGCATTCTCCTGCTGCTGCCTCGCCTCCCCCTTCGGGCAACACGAAATCGACGGTGAGCCCGGCCAAAAACGACCGGAGATCATCGGAGTCCGCCAGATCCATGACCGACTCCGACAGGCTCGAACCGGAATCGGCCGTGAACGCGGTCTGACCTCCGGTAGCGAGCTTCGCCAGGATATCCATGGCCCGTCGGACCCCAGGATCTTCCAGCGTGCTGACATCGATCTGATCCCGAAACGTCGCATACAGCGCCGGGTCGGTTAGGAAGCAGGCCAAAAGATACCTCTCCTTCAGGACGCCCGGACTGTCTTTGTCCATTCGGGACGTCTTCTGAAGGACTTCGTCGGAAATCGACTTGGTCGGAGTCACCGTGAAGTTGACCCGGACCACGTCATCGCCGAGCTGGAGTCGATCCGCCACCCGTCGCATGAACCTCTCCCGACTCTCGGGATTGGGCAGGAAGGAGAAGGTGCGTTTGAGCTCGCGAAACGCTTCCTTGCGCTCTGCCGGATTGTCCAGATTGAACGGGGCGATGACGTGGTCGAAGAGGTAATCCTCGACTTCCAGGGCCTTGTCCAAAACCTGCATCCAGGCTTCTTTGCCTTTCTGAATCACGAGCTCGTCCGGATCGACTCCCTCGGGCAAGCGGAGGACCTTCATCTCCAGTCCAGACGATTCTAAAAGCTCGAGGCTGCGGACCGTGGCCCGGACACCCGCCTCGTCCGGATCGTAAGCCAGGAAGAGCCTCTTGGACAGCCGGGCGATCTTGCGGATTTGGGGCTCGGTCAGAGCGGTCCCCAGCGTGGCCACGGCATTGGTGACCCCACAGTGGGCCAGCCCCACGACGTCCATGTACCCTTCCACGAGAACGAGTCCGGATGCACCGACGTCCGGTGTGATCCGATCGAGGTTGAAGAGCGAACGCCCCTTGGAATAGATGGGGGTCTCCGGAGAGTTCAGGTACTTGGGTTTTTCGTCGGATAGAATGCGTCCGCCAAAAGCGACGACACGGCTTCTTTCGTCCCGGATCGGGAACACGATCCGATTGCGGAAGTAGTCGTAGCAGCTTCCGTTTTTTTCGTTTCGTCGGATGAGGCCTCCGGCCAGAAGCTCTCCGTCGGTGAACCCCAGCTTCTTGAGGTGATCGTAGGCTCCGGTCCATGCGTTGGGCGCGTATCCCATCGAGAAAGAGGTCCACGTGGCTTCGTTGAGCCCTCGTCGCGAGAGGTAATCCCGGGCGGCCTTGTTCGTCTCGAGCTGCTTGCAGAAGAACCCAAGGGCCGCGGTGTGAGCTTCGTGAAGACGTGCCAGCCCCGTGGTGTTGGAGCCGGATCGCTCATAGCGAGAAAGATCGATGCCTGCCGCGAGAGCCAGCTTCTCGAGGACCACCGGAAACGAAAGGTTTTCTTTCTTCATTACGAACCGGAACACATCGCCGCCCTCGTGACACCCGAAACAGTAGAAGATGCGCTTGGTCGGATTGACGCTGAACGAAGGTGTCTTTTCCTTGTGAAAAGGACAAAGACCGATGTAGTTGGCGCCGGATTTCTTGAGACGGACCGACCCGGAGACGACATGCACGATGTCGGTGCGGTCCCGAACCTCATCCCGGAGTTCCTCGGAGAACGAGAGGTTCACCTGCGGTCTTCCTCCATGGACTCTCGAGGGGGAAAAGAAAGAAAAAAAGATCCCCTGAAGTTAATGCCCCAGAACTATATCAATGCGAGGAGATTGGAGGCAACATTATTCTTCCGTTTTGGCTCACTTCTGATGTTCCTGCTGACCGATTCGTGCGTAGGATGCCGGTCTTTTGAGACTGTCGGCCTTTTGTTCGACAAGGCTCCTGACAAGGCTCCTAAAGATAAGGAAGTCCGTCGGGCAGCCCGGTCGGTTGAGGCTCTCCGACCTCGGAGCGAAGGAGAGTTTCCAGACGGCCCAGGTCCAGGGCCTCCGTGGCCAGCGCCAGCGTCTCCTCGACCGGCAGTCTTGCGCCCATTGGCCCAAGGCCGAGGGCCCGCGAGATCGTGGCGGCCTCAAGGACCACGATCTTTTCGAGTTCCGAACGGGAGGGAAGCCTCACAGGTCTGGCTCCGGAGGGGGTGAATCTCACCGCGAGACCTCGGATCGCGCTCACCCGGCCCAGACCCCGATGCTCGAGCCACGCTCCGAGAACGTGGGACGCCAGGGTCCCCGCGAAGTGGACGAGGGCGAGCCCTTCACCAGCCGTCACCATGACGGGCGAAGGAATCTCACGACCCAGCGATCCGCCGAAGGCCTGGGCGATCTCGAGACCGAGCCGGGGGGGTGGGCGAGCCGCCAGCGGCGCCGGGATGTTCGAGGCGTCTCCCCGAACGTAGATCCTCTCCGGATCGGACCGGATGACCCGCATTCCGCGACCTCCGAGGGAAAAGTTCGTGGGCGATACATCGGACCGGGCGATCGATCCGAGCCGTTCCTTGGTGAACTCGTCGATGACTTCCAGGACCGGAGGGGCCTGATCGATGTTGGAGTGGATCTGCCCCAGCCGGTGGAGGCGATCGGCTTCGGCCGTGGATGACAGCCTCGCCTTCCCCGTCCAGGAGAGATATCCGGAGTCGACTAAGGCCTGAGCCAGTCTTTCGATCCGAGCCACCGGGAACACGGGGCGGAGCGAGTCCGGGAGCCGGTCGTGTACCACCGCGGCCGAGATCCACGCCCCCTTGCCCTGATAGAGAAGCGAGAGGATTTGCTGCATCACGACCGAGGGGCGGAAGGGGCTAGGGTCAGGATAGAGGCGGCCAGACCGGGCCGAGTCGATCAGAAAACGGAGCCATTCCCGCTGCGCGGGCGTCCGGTAGAGGGCGAGAACCTGGCAGGTTCCCGATCGACGGTTGCCCCGGCCGATCCTCTGGAGAAAGGCGGTCACGTCGGCCGGTGGAAATGGAAGAACGACCAGATCAACGTCGCCGATATCGATCCCCAGCTCCAGTGTGGACGTTGCCACGACCGCGGCATAGCGGGCCGTTAGGAATCTCTCCTCGACCGACTCCCGGAACGAGCGGCAGAGGCTTCCATGGTGGGCGAAGACCTGCCCTCCAAAAGGAAGGGCGCTCCCGAGAATCCCCGCCAAGGTTTCGGCGTCCTGCCTTCGGTTGACGAAGACCAGAACCTTCCGGGCCGTGAGCCGGTTCACCTCGCGCGCGACCAGCCCGCCCAGATCGGAGTCCGCGGTCCATCTCTCCAGTCTGGTTTCGAGCGGCCTGGACCCGGGAATCGAGACAATCTCGCCTTGTACCAGGAATCGATCGAGAAGCTGGTCGGGGGAGGCCGGTGTCGCCGTGAGGGCCACTGTCTGAAGACGGCGTTTGGGAGACCGGCGTGAGACGAGGTGGCGGAGGCGAGAGAGCAGGATCGCGCACTGATCTCCCCGCGCCGATGCGGTGAGCAAGTGCGCCTCGTCGAGCACCACGGCCCTGAGCTCCTCGAAGATCCGAGGATGTCGGCACAGGAGCGAATCGAGAGATTCGGGTGTGGTGATCAGCAGGAGCGGCGGACAGCGCTGGACCGGCCGAGGGTGGTCTCCGGTGCGGCGGTCACACGTGGTCCCGAGGCTCGTCATGGGCAGTGATAGCCGGCGATACAGGTCGTTGACCAGGGGGCGAGTGGGACAGACGTAGACGATCGACGGGGAAGACCAGCTCTCCGCGAGCGCCCGTTCAAGGAGCGGCGCGGTCACGGCCTCTGTCTTGCCGCCAGCCGTGGGCGACGACACAAGGAGATCTCGCCCCTCGAACACGAGAGGGATGGCCGCCTCCTGGACCGGCAGCAGGCGGCCCCCAAACGGAGAGAAGAACGCTTGCCAGCAACGCTTGAGCGATCCCCGCGGGGAGACGATCACGGCGGGGTCCCTTGGAACAGTCTCGTGATGAGCTCTTGGGTGAAACGGGCGCAGCGCGAAGGACGGTGTTTGAGGATGTCCAGGAACTCGACCACCAGTTTCAGCACTGCCCGGGGGGTGGCCAGGGCACCGGTCTCGACGCCAGCGAACAGCGCCCTGCCCATCGGATCGGCGAGCCGAGAGAGAAGGGACCTCTGCGGACCGGGAACGGGATAGAGCGAGACGACCTTCCGGAACAGGCACCGGTAGTCGTCCGGTGTCAGAGGGGCGAGCTCCAGCGCGATCCTTTCGATCGGGACCAAGGTCGCCAGAGTCCCGATGATGTCCCGGACAGGGGTCAAAGACACCACGACGTAGAGGGGCTGATCGTCTTCGTAGACGAAAGGGATCCTCCTGTGCACCGACATCCCGCCCTTGAAGAGTTGGACGGGATCGAAGCAGACCCCGGAGGGACCAAGGGCAGCCAGAGCCAGACAGGCCAGCAGGTGGCGGGCGTGCGATCGATTGACCGCCGACAGGGTCTGGTAGAACTCGGCTTCGTCCATCAGGACGATGAGACCGCCGTATCCGACGTCCCTCGCGAGCGAGGCGATGCCGCCCAGGACATAGGCATAGACGTGGGAGAACGTCCGGAAGTCGGGCAGCGCGAGGAACCGCGGCCCCTTCAGCTTCCTGACCAGACGGTTGAAGCTCGAGCTGTCGGTAAACGGTTGCCCCTCGATCCATTCGAGGACCTGGGTGAGAAGGGCCGGATCGTCCGCGGTGCGTGCCCGGGCGACTCCAAGCATGGCCGGATCGAGGTAGCGGTGGTACCGGGGGCAGTCTCGACCCCTCGGAAAACGGTCGCTCTCCAGGGCTCGCTCGAGAAGCGGCAGCAGACCCCTGTCCGTGGCGGGACGATCCGGATAGGCGAGCGACGCCAGGAGCTCTCGATAGACTCTCTTCGGGTGGGCCGGAGTGATCTCACGGTCATCGAGCGCTGTCTGGGCCACCAGGAACTTCCGGGCCATGCCCTCCTCTCGAAGCCATTCCAGCAGGTGGGATTTGCCGGTGCCATAGTCGCCGATCAGGACGCGCATCCCCGGGACATCCGAGCGTTCGGAACGGTTGGCCCCCTTGGCGAGAACGTCCAGGTCGTCACGAAAACGGTCGAGGATCTCTCGCCTTCCGACTGTGTAGCGTTCCACCTGGCCCGCGGGCACGACGCCCAGGCGCAGGGCCTCCAGGAGGCACGACGGGTGCTCCCGCGCGACGGCCCGGTTCTCCGGGGATGATCCGGTCGTGAGATCAGGAATCTTCGAACTCCTCCTCGACGGTGAAACTCTCCTCGGCGGAGCGAACGGTGTCCCAGGCGTCCTTGTCGTCGATCAGTCGTACTCCACCGCGGCGCCCCTCGTCCAAGAGCCTGAGCCAACTCTTCACGAACACACGCCGGTGGCCCACTTCGAGCTGGTGAGAAAGGGTCTGATGAACCAGCGTCTGGAGGTTGCGGTCCATCAGCGCGGGATCCCCGGCCCAGCCATAGGCGGTGCGGTACACGGCGGACAGCCTCTGCCCAAGCTGCCGGAGAAGGTCCGGAGGGGCCAGGTCCAGAATCTCCAGATCGATGACCGGCGCCAGGGGGCTGTTCACCGACAGGTTGGCGACGGGAAACAAGAGCCTCTGTTGGAGCGCCGGATAGCGGGGAAGGATGTTGTTCACGAAGTCCGGTGTGACCGCGTATGCCACAAGTGTCGAGGGCAGTTCCGATCGACCGCACAGATCGATCGTCTCCCGGAGGTTGTTCAGGACCTCTCGGGTCGAACGGGCATCGACCCGGGCAAATGAGAGCTGCTTCTCTCCCTCGTCGAACAGAAGGACAACCCCGGGAAACCCGAGTTCGCGCATCGCCTGGGTCATCGACCTGAGGAGAAGGAAGGCGTTCTGTTCTCGGGGAGAATCGTAGACACCGAATGACCGGAGCTGGGCCGCGGGTACGTCTCGCCCCAAAAGCCAGCCCTCCAAGGGCAAGAGACCGTCATCGTCCCGGAGGACTCCCAAGAGGAACTGGACGAGCGCCACGCGGAACGGTTGGAACGAGATGGGCGAGCGCGCCAACGATCGCGAGAGCCACTGCTTCAACTCCTCGGCTCCCCGGGCCTTGCTCTCCCGTTCGACCCAATCGCGGAGGATGTCGGTCAGGCCCGAGCGGACGGCTCGACCCGGCCCTGTCCGCTGCGTGAGGTTTTGGGCCGTGGCGCGAAAGATGTGAAGCGGGCTGTCGAACGGGCACTCCCCCTTGGCCGCGGTCAGCGTCACGATAGAGGTGAGGTAGCCGCGCCGTCCGGCCCGGGCTTTGAGGCAGTACAGAAAGTGCGTTTTTCCGGCGCCGTAGGTTCCCTGGATCAGCTTGAACGTCGACCCTCCGGCATCGCACAGGTGCGACGAGAGGTACTCCGTTTCGAGGATCGCCAAGTACGAGTCGGTCCCGACGTTGACCTCCTCGACGCCCTCTTCGGGGGGAAGCCCTGACTCGCCCATGCGATGAACAATCGAGAGAGCCGTCGACGAGTGGAGCGCTTCGGACATCGGGCCAACCTCCCACGCTAGACCGCGAGCCGCGGATCGGTGTTGGCCGGGGGAGGCTCCGCGGAGGAGACTCTCTGGACGAGTCGGAATGTGGTGCAGTACGTTCCCTGGCCTGTTTCATCCTCCAGCCAGAACGCCCGGCGTCGAGAGGAGGCCGAGTCAGCGTGGGCCACTCCGATGTCCGCTCGGTACTCGCCGACGGCCAACTTCCGTTCGCTTCGGAGCCTGGTGAGATCATGGACGAACTGGACCCTGGAGTAGCTCACGAGATTTCGTCGGTCCACCTCGTCGTAGAACTTTTGGGGCTGGAGGGTGAACGCGATCTCCGGGTAGAGCTCATGGAGCTCCACCCGATCTCCCGGGCAACCCCCCTTGCGCGCGAGGAGCGCTCGATAGGCCGAGGTCAAGGCGCCGGTCAGGCGGTCGAGGTCCGTGGATGACTTGTCGAGGAGCTCTTTCGCATTTCTCCAAACGGTCAGAAGCGAGCCGCCATCGAGATTCGATGTCTTTGCGAAAGGCAGTCTGGAGTAACGGATTTCGGCCGATTCGGACGTGAAATCGAAGGCGATCGTGAAAGGGGAGACTCGGTACTCCGGGGGATTCTCCGCCCGCAGTCGAGGAACGATCTCGGCCGATTGAAAGGCCCCCATGAACCCATCAAGGGTCTCGCGTCTCGCGTTTTTTTCGTGGGTTTCCAGGACGGACCGGAGTCTCTCCAACAGGCTCGTCCGGCCTGATTCGAGATCAGGAGGAAGCTGCATGGCCGAGGAGAGGACCCCGATGGCCGTCCTCAGCGTCTTTCCCGCAAAAGGTGTCCCCGGGCTCGTGGCGATCGAAAGTCGTCTGGAAAAGCTTTTGAGCTCCCTGACTCGATCCGTCAGCGCCGTGCCGAACCGTTCGAGCTCCGGTCCGAGATCGTTCAAGAATCGTGTTGACTCCATGTGAGAGACATTTCAGCAGACCGGGCCACGTCGGGTCAAGCATGGCGAGGACCCCCTGATCACCCATCTGCGCCCTGGTCTGCCCACTGGTCTGCCCACTTCGTCTGCCCACTCGTCTGCTTGCGTCAGAACTCGTCGCCTTCCGGCCATCTTGCATAGGACCGCTCCTCTCTCGGTCCAGGGAAGTGAAAGTGTATGTCATCGAATTGCTCATGATCACTGGGTTTGCCAGAATGAGGTGAAGGATTTGGGATCAGTGATCTCTTGCGAGTTGACCTAAGATCTCCTAGGATTAGGATACGCTTGCCACGGCGAACCAGGCATTGCCATGAGGCGCGGATATCCGGAACATTGGCTTGCTGTAGCCTGGAACCATGGACCTCGGCGAGGAGGCGGTTACAATCAGAAAGGTCGCGTTCGTCCTGTTTCTTGCCGTGGGCCTTTCTCTTCTCCGGTGGAAGCAGATCCAGGCGTCCCGGTCCGTGGTCTCCGGAATTCTGGAGACAGAGCAGGCCCGCCTGGGGTCTCGGGTCGGCGGCAGGGTGAAGGCGGTTCGGCTCCGGGAGGGTAACCCGGTGCGGGTCGGCCAGGAGATTGTTCTGCTCGAGGCACCGGACCTCGTCGCAAAGCTCGAGCAGGCCCGGGCCGACGTGAAGGCTCTGGAGGCTGTGGCAAAGCGGCTTTCCTCCGGGTTTCGACCGGAGGAGATCGCACAGGCGAAGGCCGCGCGTGACCAGGCTCAGGCCGCCTTGGACGAGGCCGTGGCAGGGCCCCGGCCGCAGGAGATCCTGGTCGCCCGGGAGGCACTGGCGCAGGCCCGGGCCGAGCTGGAGCTGGCACAAGCCACGTGCAGGCGAAACAAGGCGCTCGTGGACGGCAGAGTGCTGTCGCCTGACCGTTGGGATGAGCTTGTGCGTGGAGCCAGGGTCTCGGAGGCCGTGGTTCGTGCCAGAACAGCCGATCTCGCCGTGCTTCTCGAGGGCACCCGGGCCGAGCGGATCGTCCAGGCAAGGGGACGCCTGGCAGAGTCGCAGGCGCTCTTGGACTTGAGAGTCCGCGGCTTCCGGAAGGAGGAAGTGGACGAGGCCTCCGCCCGATTGGATGTGGCCCGACGCGCTTTCTCGGTCCTGGATGAACAGGTGAAGGAGCTCTCGATCCGGGCCACCCTGGACGGACGGATCGAAGAGCTCGATCTGGAGCCGGGAGACCTAGTCTCCGCCGGAGTCCCTGTCGTGACTCTGGCCTCGGATGAGCGGCTCTGGATGAGAAGCTACGTCCCCCAGGGCCGGCTGGACGTGGTCCGGCCGGGGGTGCATCTCCCCGTGGTCTTCGATGCTTTTCCGGGAAAAGTCTACCAAGGGACCGTCTCCTTCGTCGCGATCCAGGGTGAGTTCTCGCCTTCCAACGCCCAGACTCCCGATGAGAGAAGCCGCCAGGCCCATCGGTTCAAACTCGACCTGAAGGTCCGGGAGGAGCTCAGACCTGGGATGAGCGGCATCATCCTCCTTGACCTTCCGGCGAAGTGAACGGCGTGGCGAACGTCATCGAAGTCGAGCGGCTTACACGCCACTTCGGTTCCCTCGTGGCCGTGGATGACGTGTCGTTTGTGGTCCCACGCGCCGCGATCTTCGGATTTCTCGGCCCTAACGGCAGTGGCAAGTCCACGATCATTCGGATGCTCTGCGGAGTCCTGCAACCGTCCGCGGGCCAGGGCCGGGTTCTTGGATACGATGTCGCCCATGAGCCCGAGGCGATCAAGCGCCGGATCGGCTACATGTCCCAGAAGTTCAGCCTGTACCATGATCTGACGGTTCGAGAGAATCTCGAGTTCTCAGGACGGGTTTACGGCCTCGACCGGCGACGTCTCCAGTCGCGGATCGACACGATGCTCGATCTGACCGGTCTTGGAGAGCGAGTCAATCAGGTGACCGGGACACTCTCGGGGGGCTGGAAGCAACGCGTGGCCTTGAGCTGTGCTCTGGTCCACGATCCTGAGGTCGTCTTCCTGGACGAACCTACGGCCGGCATCGATCCGGTGGCGCGACGAGAGCTCTGGGACCTGCTCTTCACCTTGTCCGGTCAGGGTAAGACCCTGTTCGTGACGACTCACTACATGGATGAGGCCGAGAGATGTAGCCACATCGGTTATATCTATCTGGCGAAGCTCATTGTGGGCGGTATGCCCGCCGATCTGAAGCAGCTTCCAACCGTGACACCGAAAGGTACGTCCAGATTCGAGCTCGGTTGCCCCCGTCCGGTAGAGAGTCTGGCTCGCCTGAAAGGCGTTCCAGGGGTGCTCGATGCCACACTTTTCGGCGAGAAGATCCACCTGTTGGCGGATGAGACGCTCGACCGGTCTGCTTTGAAGGTGGAGATCCCCGACGCGTCCGGAGAGATAGATCTAAGACCGATCTCTCCCTCTCTGGAAGATGTTTTCGTGACCCTCAGCCGCGCGGAGGCCGTGCGGCGTCCCGGCCTGTCCAATGTAACCCCCCAGGAATCTGAACGGGTTCTTCGAGAGCGTCCTCCCTCCCCACCGCCGCAACGGCCGGTCGCACGGGAGAGACCATGGAGCGGCTTCTTGGCCATATGGCACAAGGAGTTCATCCATATCCGGCGGGACAGGACCACGCTCTTCTTCATGTTTCTGATCCCGACCATCCAGTTGACCCTGTTCGGCTATGCGCTGGACACGAAGATCGAGTTCATCCCCACCGCCATCCTGAACCTGGACGGACGCGCAGAGAGCCAGCGTCTTCTGGAGGCCATGGTCAATACCCGGTCGTTCTCGATCACGACGCGCGTCTCCTCGGAGCAAGAGTTGGAGCGTTCGATCGTGTCGGGTCGGGTCAAGGTCGGGGTCAAGATTCCGCCGGATTACGCGGACCGTCTGGCCGCCGGACGCAAGAGTTCCGTGGCGGTCCTGATCGACGGCAGCGACTCCCAGGTCGCCAACACGGCGTTGAACTCGTCCAAACTTCTGGGTCTGGTGGAGTCGTCCCGACCCGGACGTTCCGGAAAGCCCGCCACCGTGTCGGGACGGGACTCCGCGGGACTCGTGGCCTCGTCCGTGGACATTCGGCCCCGGCTGCTCTTCAACCCCGACCTCCTTTCGGCACGGTTTTTCGTGCCTGGGCTCGTCGGAGTCATCCTGCAACTCGTGACGCTCTTCCTCACCGCGTTCACCATTGTCCGGGAACGGGAGAACGGGACTTTAGAGCAGCTCTTCGTGACCCCTGTGGGCCGGGTCGGTCTGATGCTGGGCAAGATCGGTCCGTACCTGATCATAGGCTGTCTGGAGATCGTTCTGGTGCTGCTCGTGATGGTGTTCTTGTTCGACGTGCCGATCGCTGGGAGCCTGGCGAGCCTCCTGGGACTGGGGGCTATCTTTCTGTTCTGCTCCCTGGGGCTTGGGCTCGCGATCTCGACGTTGGCAGAGAATCAGGTCCAGGCCATGCAGTTCGCGTTTCTGATCATGCTGCCGTCGATCCTGATCTCCGGTTTCATCTTTCCCCGAGAGAACATGCCGCTCGCGATCTACGCGCTCAGTCACGTGTTTCCCGTGACCTACTTCCTGCAGATCCTTCGAGGCATCATCCTCCGCGGCGCCGGTCTCGTGGACCTCACGGACTGGATCGGCGGCCTGGCGGTCTGCTGTCTGGTGATCATCCTCATCGCCATCCGTCGGTTCCACAAATCGCTCGATTGACGTTTCTGGATCTGCCTGACCAAGAACAGCTCCAGATGCTACCGCACAGCGGGAAGACGTGGATTTCCTGCCCGAAGATGCGAGCACGTCATCGGAGTGCTGCTAAGTGGCCGAGAAAAACGAAATCCCCCGCGTCTTGATGTCCGCGGGATGATCCACGGCGACGAGTTCCTGAGTCAGTCGCCAAACCGCTCATCGAGACAAAACCGTGCAGGTGCTGTCGACGGGCAGCTTGTCGAGAGTGCCGTTCGTGATCGAGTAGGGGAGTCCGGTCTTCCGGGCCCTCGCGACGGCCGCGTCTCGAACGGATTTGTCCTTGGGATCGACGTAGTCGAGGAGCAGCACCCTAAGACCCGTCGCCTGCCTCTGCTCGACGACCTTTTTTAAGGTCTGGTCTGCTGATTCGAGCTCCTCTGGTCTCAAGACGCGGCTCTGCTTGGTCGTGGGATCGTACTTGCTGGTGTAGCACTCGAACATGACCCCGTCGACCGTTCCCAGGAGTCTGTCCAGCACGGTGAACCCGCGGTTCACCACGATCGGCATCCTCGGGTAGCGGTCTCGGATCGCGACGATTAGTGCAACCATCCCCGCCGCTGTCTCGGGGTAGACCTCGGCGGTGTCGACCGTGTCGAGAAAGAGGCCGTCCATGCCGTGTCGCTCGATGATGTCGGGCACCAGGTGATCCAGCACGCGAGCCTTCCACTCGAGGGAGTTCGCGTCGACGAAATAGGAGCCCCACTCCCCGTTTCGATCGGGCCGTCCATCGCCTTTCCTGTTCAAATAATAAGGGGGGATCCGTCGGAGCGTCTCCGCGGAACCGGTGGAAGGGGATTGGACCGGCTCGACCGGGGCCACATCCGTCTCTCCGATCGAGAGGTAGCCCAGGACGACGGCACGGCCTTGCTTGAGCAGCTTCACGGCTTTGGCGTCGTAGTGTTCCGGTTGAACGATGAGGAGATCGAACCGGGCGAGCTCTTTCTCATGCCCGTTCCCGTAGTAGCAGGCGTAGCGAACGATGGGTCCCAGTCGAGGTGGTTCTGGCTGGCCTGCGAAAATGGCGGGCATCAACCAGGGGCCCCCCAGGATGAAGGCGGCGATGACGTATTTTCTCATGGGCATCCACGGTCCCGTGGTGATGCGGGACCAACCTCGTGTAAGGATCATACACCCCGGGCGGGTCGACGGCCAGTACCGACAGCGGCCTAGATCCCCCATCTGTGCCCTGGTCTGCCCACTGGTCTGCCCACTGGTCTGCCCACTCGTCTGCCCACTGGTCTGCTGTGTCAGAACTCGTCGCCTTCCGGCCATCTTGCATAGGACCGCTCCTCTTCGTCGCGGTCGCAAGATGGCGTTTAGCCTCGGCTCTTCAGCCGGGCCTCACCCTCTAATGTACTTCTCTGTACACCTCGGGGGCCCCCCACCACCTTTTGGAACGGTGATGTCGAGTGGGGAGGGGGTCCCCCACCACCTTTGGTACGGTGATATCGAGTGGGGGGTCGCGGCGACTTCGTTCTTCCTTGCATCCGGGGCACATCTCTCGGTCCAGGGAAGTGAAAGTCTTTGTCCTCGAAATGCTCATGATCATTGGGTTTGACAGAATGAGGTGAAGGATTTGGGGGCTCCAAGGGGATTGGCAACCGCCTGATCCACAGGTATTATAGTGGCTCCAGTCACGAGTCGCCCTGCCTTGAGTCGCCTTCAACCCCCCAGGCAGAGTCGAGACTCCGGAGGTTGACCATGAGTCAGGTCCCTCAGACAAGAGCCGAGCCTGACGAGGCTGCCCTGACCAAAGAAGTGCCCTGTGCTTACTGCGGCGGCAACGTTGTGGGAACGGCGTTCCTCGTGTGTGCTGCCTGCGATGTGCCCGTGCATCGCGACTGCTGGACGAGCGGCGGCCGGTGTCCTGTATATGCCTGCGGTTCCATCAACGTGTTGGATCCGGCTGTCGCTCTGTACCGCCGTCCCCAGAAGCATTCATTCTCCGTGGCGGAGGTCGATCCCAAGGCCGAAGCGCACGACCAGACCCCATCCCCTGCTCTGAAGCCCGAGACAGGCCCCATGAGCCCACCCTCAGAAGGGACCGGGTCTATGTCCTGGCCATCCACGCTCTTCAAGATGTTGACCTGCGATCACAGAGTCTCCGCCGTCTCGATCGATGTCCACGTGGGCGATTCGCTGCTTCGAGGGATCAAGAGGCTGTTCGGACGCAAGACAACGGTGGAGGAGCCGGTCGTGGCTCGGCTGAGGTCTCGCGCCTCCAGCCCGAATGAAGAGGCCGTTCTCGTCGAACGGGAGCTCGCCAACCTGAGACTGAGTCGCTGGGTACGGCGCATGGGAATCGTTGCTGGAGTTCTCCTCATGCCGGTTCCGCTGACCCTCGTGAGTGACATGCTTGCGCTTCCGATTCTCTTGGGCCTCGTGGTCTGGGCCACCTGGCCCGGCTGGCCCGACCGCTCGATTCACGGCCAGGAACGAATCCTCAGACGACGCTTGGACGAACTCCACTGCCAGCTCGCGCCGCCCCTCGATTCAGAGGGGCCATTGATCGCGGACCGTTGATCGGCCGGCAAAAGACCTGACGCAAGAGCCTTCTTCCCCCTTCGAATCCACAAGACGGCAAATAGAGGCAAGATTGTAGAACGGGTGGTATCCGACCCGGGGGTTAAGGTCAAATGCGCACGCCGTCCAGGCCCGGTGGCGCGGAGCCTCTGTTGAGTTCCGTCTCTTCGCGTGGTATCGTTGCAGCGGAAATGTATGTCATGAAAGCCAGACAGCACCGCCGCGGATATCGATCGAATCGATTCGGAACCTACGCGCGGAGCTTAGCGTTATTCTTCGTGGTGTTCGCTCTCCAAGCGATGCCGTTCTCCCTGTTGTCCTCCGTTCTTGGGTGCGCGGAATCGCCTATGGAACAGGCGGCCACGGGCGAAGCCAGCGAGACATTCTGTGCCGGCACTTTCGTGGCCCGACCCAAGGGGCGGAGCGATGCGACCCCGCGGGGTGGCGGGCCCGGCGTTGATTGCGATGGTTCCCGTGCCCCAGACGGCACTGTACCCAGTGCGGGCACAGTCCGCGCCTCATTGTTCCATCCCTTGCGTTGTTAGATGACCCAATCGGGCCCCGTTTCCCTGATCCATCAGGTCTTGTGCTCTGCCAGCGTTTCCGGGCTGTCGATCGATCCGATCCGGACGATCCTCCTCCATCCTGACGTCGTGTCCACAAGACGAAAGACAAAGGAACTCCGATCGTGAACACAAAATCCCTCGTCAACGCGCTTCTGATCGTCCTGGTCTTGCTTTTCATGTCAGGAGGCGCGCTCATCGCGCTCTACGTCGACTATCTCTGGTTCCAGGAGGTCGGCTTCACCGGTGTCTTCCTCACGCAATTCAAGGCTCAGTGGCTGGTGGGAGTGGCCGCTGGAATCGCTACCTTTCTGCTCCTATGGGTCAATACGAAGATCGTCCGTCGATCGAGCCGATGGCTGGTCCCGGTGGTGGAGAACAACCTTTTTGATTCTCCGCAGCTACGTGAGCTGGAGCCCCAGATCCGCCGTCTGCTCCCGGTGGGTCTCTTGATCGTCTCGGTCATGGCTGGCGTCGTGTGCAGCGCCTTCTGGGAGCAAGTCCTTCTCTTTTTGAATCCGACGCCCTTTGGTTCGGTCGATCCGCTGTTCGGCAAGGATCTCTCGTTTTATGTCTTCCAGCTTCCCTTCCTCAAGATCCTCTATGCCGTGGTGTTTGCGGCGCTCGCATTGAGCCTGGTCGTCTCCGCCTTCCTTTACGTCATGGAGGGCAAAGTGATGTTTTCGGAGCAGACGGCGGCCCTGGCGCCCCAGGTGAGACCTCACCTCCTGACTCTCGCAGGACTCATGCTGCTCTTGAAGTCGGTCGGCTATCGATTCGACCAGTACGAGCTCCTCTATTCGTCGCGTGGGATCGCCAATGGCGCCGGGTACACCGACGTCCATGTCTTGTCGCCCGTGTTGACGCTCCTGCTGGGGCTGACCGCTCTCAGCGGGGCGCTCGTCATCGCTGGAGGCTTCTTTCGGACGCTCAAACCGGCCATGGTGACGATCGCGGCCTGGCTCATCGTGTCATTTCTCGGACTCCAGGGTCTGCCCCAACTCGTCCAGAAGCTGAAGGTGTCCCCGAACCAGTTCGACTTGGAGAAGCCCTATCTCGAGCACAGCATCCGCTACACCCGAGCCGCCTATGGCGTTGAGGCCGTTCAGGAGAAGGAGTTTGCCGCGGAGGAGAATCTCACGGCCGACGCGCTCCGGAAAAACGACCTCACCGTCCAGAACATTCGTTTGTGGGACAAAGGTCCTCTGCTGACTTCTTACGAGCAACTGCAGGAGATCCGCACATACTATGACTTTTCCGAGGTCGACGTGGACCGTTACACGATCGACGGAAAGTACCGGCAGGTGATGCTGGCCGCTCGGGAGATCTCCACCGATCGTCTTCCCAGCCGTTTGTGGATCAACGAACGGTTGACCTACACCCACGGACACGGTGTGGTGGTGAGCCCCGTGAACCGGATCGTGGGAGACGGAATGCCGGACTTCCTCGTGAAGAACATCCCGCCCACCGGTCATCCGGACCTGAAGATCACCCGGCCGGAGATCTACTACGGAGAGAAATTGAACGACTATGTCTTCGTCAACACACAGGCGCGGGAATTCGACTACCCCTCCGGCGAAAACAACGTCTACACCACGTACCAGGGGACCGGTGGCGTTCCGCTGGGGCACCTCGGGCGGCGGCTGGCCTTTTCCGTGTACTTCAAGAGCCTGTCGATCCTGCTCTCGAGCGACCTCACCGCAAACGGCCGCGTGATGTTCCATCGCCGGGTCCAGGAGCGGCTCAAGGAGATCGCGCCGTTTCTGCGGTTCGATCAGGATCCCTACCTGGTCATCAGCAAGGGCAAGCTCTACTGGTTGTGTGACGCGTACACCCTCACCGATCGGTACCCGTATTCCCAGCCGGTGCCCGGGGTGGGAAACTACCTGCGCAACTCGGTCAAGGCCGTGGTGGATGCCTACAACGGCACGGTGAGCCTGTATCTCGCGGACGAAGCCGATCCGCTCATCCGCTCCTACAGCAGGATTTTCCCGGGATTGCTCAAGCCCATGAACTCGATGGACGCCGACCTGCGCACCCACCTCCGAGTTCCGAGGACCCTGTTCGACGTACAGGCACGGATCTATTCGGTGTACCACATGACCGATCCCCAGGTGTTTTTCAATCGTGAGGACGTCTGGGAGATCCCGGCCGGCGAGGGTCGACTGGCAACTCTGGAGGAGCCGGTTTCTCGGTCGGGTCCCTTTGCTCCGCACCGACCAAAGACGATCTCGTCGACTCCGGAGTCGGCGATGGAACCGTACTACACGATCATGAAGTTGCCCGATACCCCTCGGGAGGAGTTCATCCAGATGGTTCCGTTCACGCCGGCCCGCAAGGACAACCTGCGTGCGTGGATGTGCGTGCGTAACGACCCGCCGCACTATGGAAAGCTCCTGGTCTACAGCTTCCCCAAGGCCAAGACCGTCTACGGTCCTTCGCAGATCAACGCGCGCATCGAGCAGGAGGCGGAGATCAGCAAGCAGCTCACCTTGTGGAAGCAGGGAGGAAGCCACGTGATCCGGGGCGATCTCCTGATCATCCCGATCGATCAAAGCCTGCTCTATGTGCAGTCACTCTACCTCAAGGCCGCGCAGGGCGAGATCCCGGAGCTCAAACGGGTGATCGCGGCTTTCGGTCATCGCATCGTCATGGAGACCTCGCTGGAGCGCAGTCTGAAGGCGCTGTTCGGTGACGCCGATCCTTCGGCGGGCCCCCAGAACCGGGAGGTGCGGTCGACATCGGTGCCAGCCGTGACCGTCCAGCAGCAGCCGCCCGGGCAGCAGAAACTGGCGCAAGAGGCGCTCGATCACCTGCGACAGGCGCGGCAGAGCTACCGTAGTGACGACTGGGCTCGTTTTGGCCAGGAGTTCAAGCAGCTGGAGGAGGCACTTGTCCGGCTCACCCAGCCGCAGAATCCACAGAAGGGTTCGCCCGTCTCGCGCTGAGAGTCATTTGCTGACTCTGAGGGTGCGGCCGAAGAGCCAATGCCGAACCGTCATGGCCTCGACTCGCGCGAGGTCAGACGGGTCATGGGGCGGGACTTCACGGTCGTGCGCTCTGCGTTCTTCGTGGCCGACGCGGGTGCCAGGCGTAAGGCCCTTTCCTTTGAGCTGTCTTCCGACGTTGATTCTTCCTTCTGACGGGCGAGGCGGGGAAGAAGGATCAATGTCGTGGCCGTCCCAAGAGGGAGATGTCTTGTCCTGGCCGGCGCGCGGGTCAACCCCAGAAGCGAGATCAGGAAGGCCGCACCGGTCAGTCCGGCAGCCAGCGCATTCCCCTGCGACAGGACGATGAAGAAGGTCAAGAGCATGATCGGCACATTGGCTCGACGGTGGAGACGGGCGCCGGCTCGATCGTCGGGCGGTCTCGCGTGATAACCGCCGAACGAGGCGAGATGAACCCCGGCCAGTGAACAAAAAACAAGGTTGAGGTCTAGAGCAGCCCCACCGATGACGAGGAGCGCCAGATACATCGTCACCAAGCCCGTGACCGCGTAGACTGCGCAACGTATGGAGTCTCTAGCCGTAAGCTGGGAGAAGCGCCCGGGCTCCTCGCAAAAGAACGTGGAGAAGAGGGGGAGCAGCGCCGCGAGCGTGAGACTGATGTCAACGGTGAGGAGACCGGCCAATTCGATCAGGCCGAGCATCGAAAGGATCGAGAGGCCGATGCTGTTCGCCAGAGGACCCCGGGGCAGCAAGGACAGACTGGGCGGCTCCAGATCGGAAAACACCGGCAGATGGGTCACGGAGTATTGGCCGACCGTTGCCTTCTCGAGGGCCATGGAGAAGCTCTTGGCGTCCGCGAAACGATCGGCGGGCGATTTGGCCAAGGCCCGGGCCAGCAGGTGATCCCATTGGGCGGACAGGGTCGGGCAGAACTCGGTGATTCTCGGGATCCGGGCTTCCATGTGCGCCTTGAGAACGCCCACGGCCGTCGGAGCCGAAAAAGGAGGCCGGCCAGCGATCATCTCGAACAGGATGACTCCGACCGAGTAGAGATCGCTTGCCACGCCGGTCGGGAGCCCTTTCGCCTGCTCCGGGGACATGTACGTCGGCGTCCCCGTGATTTGCGCGGTATCCTTCAGTGCGCTTCCGTCCGCCCAGCTCTTGGCCACACCGAGGTCGAGGAGCATGGCCTGTCCTTGCGGCGTCACCAGGACGTTTTCCGGTTTCAAGTCCCGGTGGATCACACCCTCGTGGTGTGCCGCGTCCAGTCCCTCGAGGATCTGTTCGGTCAGAGTCACGGCCTCATCGAGAGAGAGTGATCCGCAGCTCGCCAGCTTCTGTCTCAGGCTTGAACCCTCGACCAAAGGCATGACGAAATAGGGGATCTTCTCGACGACTCCGGTCGACAGAATCGTGACGACATTGGGATGCCGGATCCTGGCCATCAGAGAGGCTTCGCGCTCGAACCTCTCGCGGGCACCCGGTACCGAATGGGTGACGCAAAACTTGATGGCCACGTCCTGGCCCAATTCCAGATCCCGTGCCCGCAGCACTTCTCCCATGCCCCCCCTGCCAAGGCTCTCCGAGACTTCATAGCGGGCGAGAAATTCCAGGGGAAGATCGAGAGTGACCGCTTCAGCGCCAAGACGGCCGGCTCCCTGAGTCGAGCAGACGGTGACCTGCCGCTGCGAGCGTCTGGGCAAGCGGCAGCCCGCGCATCCGGAACCCGGGGTGATCTCCGATCCGCAGTTGGGGCATTTGGACATGGCGTCTGTCAGAGTATAGTCGCCGTTCTCTCCGAGGTGCCACTCGGGATGAAGGTCGGGCGGGTGGCGCAATCTGTGGCTCCAAGCAGGATTACCGACCCTGTTAGGTTCTTCTTGGAGTTTACTCATCCAACGTCTCCGGCCCGGGCGCTCGGGATCTCATCGATCAGAACGGCGCCGCTCACGCATGGGACCGATGACCAGGTCGAACACCGCAGCGGCGAAGGCTTGGTCCGGTGGTGCGTGGCCGAGGAAAAGGCGAAAGTACTGCGGCCCATAGAGAACGTCCATGATCAGTTCCGGATCGGTCGACGGCGGGAGCTCTCCGACTTCCATCGCCTGGATGATCACCTCTCGAGCGGCCGCGCGGCGGGGTAGGTAGAATCGCTCGAGGAATTGGCGCCTGAGCACGGCATCGTCCTGGATCGCCTGGATGAGACGGAGCATGACTCGTCCATCTTCGCTGGCCAGCCAGGTCATGCCACGGATGGCGTGGACACGCAGCCGTTCGATCGGGGATCCCCGTTGCGGAAACGGAAGCTGCTTGCCGGCGGCCGCGAAGAACGCGTCGAGCAGGATCGCCTCCTTGCTTGGCCACCAACGGTACAACGTGGCGGTGCTTACGCCAGCCTCCCGGGCGATTTGTTGGGTCGACACCTCTTGCAGGCCATAGGCCTTCAACAGCCGGTAGGCGGTCAGGAGGATGGAATCCTGGGCCGCCTGGCTCCGTGGCCTCCCTCGCATTCGTCGAGATGGCCCCTGGCCCTCGGATGGCACCTGAGATCACTCCTTCGGCTGACCTGTTTTCGAAATTATTATTTTCGAAATGGCTTGACGGTCGTTGCTCGTTTCCTTACAACTATATGGAACGGTTTCGTCAATGCAAGGAGACGTGAGATGAACGAGAGGTTATACGAGTCCGGTCGGATGGAAAGGCTCGCTCGTGGGAAGAGATCCACCCTGACATGCGTACTCGTCGCGGTGCTCTTGTGGTTTGCAGCCCATCCCGCCCAGGCGGGCAGACCGGGAACCGGAGACGACCCGACACTGCTCGCACTGGTCGGGGCCTCTGTTTCTGGGTCGAAGAACGAGACAGCGCGGCCGGTGATGAGCCGGGTGACGTTCAAAAGTGATGGCGTCGATCTGGTCGGCTCGCTCTACATGCCGCCGGGACGGAACCCCGACAAGAAACATCCGGCGATCGTCGTGGTCGGTCCCTGGACCCAGGTCAAGGAACAGACGGCCACCACCTATGCAAAGGCCCTCGCCTCCAGTGGATTCGTCACTTTGGCGTTCGACTTTCGATTTTTCGGGGAGAGCGGTGGAGAGCCCCGCGAATACGAGTCGCCGCCACACAAGATCAAAGACATTCGGGCTGCGGTCGCTTACCTGCGGACAGTCTCCTCGGTTGATAGCAACAGGATCGGCGCCCTGGGGGTCTGTTTCGGAGCCGGTTACGTGGTTGCCGCTGCCGGAAAGGAGCCAGGGATCCGGTCGATCGCTACCGTCGCTGCGTGGCTGCATGACGAAGCGTCGTTGAAGGCGCTGTTCGGAACGGACGAGGTCAACCGTCGGCGTACTGCCGGTGAGGCTGCGCTGAAGAGGTACGAGTCGACCGGAGAGGTCGAGTACGTTCCGGCTCACAGCACCAGCGACAAGGCCGCAGCGATGTTCAACGTCTCGTTCTACTCGGACCCCAAGCGAGGCCAGATCCCCCAGTGGAAGAACCGATTCGCGGTTTTGAGTTGGCCTGGCTGGCTCGATTTCGATGGACTCGCGCTGGCCTCGAAGGTCAAGGTGCCTCTCATGGTGATGCACAGTGACGGATCTGCTCTGCCTGGTAACGTCCGGAGGTTCTTCGACGCCGCGGCCGGACCCAAGGAGCTGTGCTGGACCCGGGGTGATCACACAGACTTCTATGACAGGGACCCCTACGTCGCAAACGCCGTGTCCGCCCTCGTCAATCACTTCTCAGCGACGTTGGTCAGCGCCAAATCGAGTCAGACGAGCCCCTCCGTCGAGAATTCCGGCGGTCCAGCAAGGCGTGTACGATCTTCTGCTCCCAAGGGGGTCGACCGGACCGAAGGGAAGGCTGCGTCAGAGTCCGCATCGAAGAGGGCAAACCTCTCGGAGAGTTCCGGCGAGCCCAAACCCGCTCGCGTCACTGCGGTCCAGGTTGCCCGGAAGTATCTTTTGGCGTTGGAAAGGAAGGACCTCGAGGCCTTCATGTCTTTGTGGGCCGACGACGGGGTCCAGGAAATGCCGTATGCCCCTGAGGGGTTACTCCCCAAGAAGTGGACCGGAAGGGAGGAGATCAGACGGCAGTACAGCGCTCTGCCCACCAACTTCACGTTCATGAGGTTCCCCATCACGGCCATCCATGAGACCTCGAATCCGGAGGTGGCGATCGTCGAGTTCCGGGGCGAAATCGAGATTGCGGCCACGCGCAAGCGGTACGACAATACCTATGTGGGTGTGTTTCGCATCAAGGAAGGGAAAATAACCCACTACACCGAGTACTTCGACCCGATCATCTACACCAAGGCGTTCGGAAATCCGCCGGCCACAACCAAGGAACAAGGACCGGCACACGATTGAGCTCGTCTGCTCAAGGCAGGAAGTCGCGATCTCTGGTGGGGCGATGACGCCCGTGGAAGAAGCAAGGTGCTCACGTGTCCGATCTGGAAAGCATTCTGTGCCGCGCCCCGCTGGGCCGGCTCCTGCAGCTCGCCTACGTCGTTTTAGACCTCGAATCGGCGGCGCATCGTTACGCCCGGGCGTTTGGTCTTGGTCCGTGGAGTGTCTACACGCTGCAGCCCCCAGCACTCCGTGACCGGATGTACAGGGGGGCCGCCGGCACCTTCAGTATGCGGATCGCTCTTGCGGACGACGAGACCGGCCTGAGCCACGAGTTGATCTCGCCTCTTGCCGGACCGAGCATCTACTCCGAGTTTTTGGATCGTCAAGGCCGCGGCCTTCACCACGCAGCCTTCCAGATTGGTACGAGCCTCGATGAGGCGACCGAAGCTCTGAGCCGTCTGGGGGCAGGTGTCGCCATGAGCGGTCGATGGAACGAGATTCGGTTCGCCTACCTTGACGGCGGCCCGCTCGAGGGTTTCGTGGAGATCTGGGAAATGCCGGCCGGTCATCAACTTCCAAGACCGGACCGGCAGATTTTCGGGGCGCCAAGCGTTGGAGTCTCGAGTGTGAGACCTGAGTAGAAGGAGGAATCGCAGCGTGCAGAGCAAACCATCCTATTCGCCCAAGAATGCATGGACGGAGAGATTGACCGCTTTGGTCGTGGTCGTCTCGTTCGCGGCCTGTGTTTCACCGGCGAGGTCAACGACCCCATCGTGCGATCGCGAGCGGGTCATCGGGGTCGTCAACGGCGTGGGAACAAGCGCGGACTCTCATGATTGGGCGGAGTGTCAGTCGTACTTCGTCGACACTCCGTTCATCGATTACAGCTCTTTGAGCGGCCAGCCTGGCGCCAAGGTTCGGGCAGCGGACCTCATCAAACAGTGGAGTTCGTTCCTCCCGAAGTTTCGTTCCACCAAGCACCGCATCACGGACCACGACGTGAAGGTGAACGGGTCCACCGCCATCTGCCACTCCAACGTCCATGCGAGTCACTACTTGCCCGGCGCAAAGGGTGGAGACCGGTGGGAAGTCTACGGATCCTACGATCACGAATTGGTCAGGGTTGGGAGGGGCTTCAAAATCTCCAAGATGGTGTTCCATCTCCTTCGCCAGGAAGGAAACGTCAATCTTCCGAAGGAGTTGTCGAGGACGGAGTCTCTCGATCCTGCGCTTCCGCGACTCCCGACCCGCGCGGTGTCCACGATTGAACGGTTCTTCGCAAACTACGGTCTGATCGGTTCCTCTGGCTTCGAAGCCTTCAGGATCGCTCAGTCGAAGCTTCTCTCGAACAAGGTGTGCACGACGGTGATCGTGTTGGAGAAGCCGAGAACCTACAGCGCGGCCTCCGGCTACTTCGCATCGATTGCCGATTGGTCGAAGGTCTTTCGCAGCGGGCCTGACTTCGGTTTCGATATCGACAAGAGGCCGACCTCTTCCGGTGAGATCTTGGTCCGACTGAAGGGCCGTCTGTCCGCGACCGTGAACGGGACCGAGACGACGATCCTCCCGGACCACCACGCCTGGCAGGAGTCTTTCCGCATCGACGAGGACGGACTCATCACCAGTTTGAGGGTCGAGATGCGACTCTCGCCCGAGACAACCAGGAAGCTCGTCCGGTTGGGGATGAGGGACGAATGAGGCCGGCAGAGGGGCCAGCGCCTGGGCGGCTTGTCCGGTAGGTAGAGGCTGTTGCGGAATTGGCCGTCTCGGAGCTGCCGCCATCGGGTCCGGAGCCTCCGGCCGATGGCAGATTTCGACGGAAAGGCCCTCCTCCCGCATTGAATTCCTGGCAAGACCGGTAACAGTCTGAGGCGCTGCCAGAGCATCTCTCATATGCCCGAGTGTCACAGTGCCTTTTTCTTTGAGTTTCTTTTGACTGACACGCCGAAGCAGTGTATGCTGGTTCGGTGACAATCGGAGCCCTCTCCAGACAATCCACGCTGTTCTACGTGCCCATTGCCGCACAGGCTGACATTCCCAAAGGAATGGCTGCCCCTCCACCCATCCCCACACCCCCACA